>Ga0181412_1000221_pt1 | contig 24834 bp, 12 predicted proteins | sample 35SPOviralmetaG_FD_130113 | JGI IMG/M metagenome (GOLD analysis project Ga0181412, IMG submission 130113) | Marine viral communities from the oligotrophic San Pedro Time Series (SPOT) site, San Pedro Channel, CA, USA - 35 SPOT_SRF_2012-08-15 | ecosystem: Environmental > Aquatic > Marine > Strait... | reverse complement strand
ATTATATAGGTTATCATTCTTTAGTGGTTCTAACCAAGATTTTACCATAGAACCTTATACCCCACCACCAGAAAGAACAGGATCATTATTTTATATATCAAACACCTCAGGTTCAGGTGGTCCTCATTATAATGATGCCATCAGTGCTTGTAATGATAGAGGAACGGGAAGTATATATTTTGATGTAACTTCAATACATAATATTCAAATAGGATCTGAAGCATTTGCTGATGCAGCTTTAACAATACCCTTTACTGGAAGTGGTGAATGGTATGGGGTAAGAACATCAGATGATGCTAGTCAAAGTAATATAAATCAATTTGCTATCCAAATGCATAATAATGTATCAAATCCAGCGGATTTTATTGGTCAAGTTGAAGATAAAGCATTATGCAAACCAGCAATCCAAGTAGTTCGAGTAAAAAATACTGCGGATAATACTATTACTATGTATGTATCAGTACCAACATTCCCTTATCAATTAGGAACAACTGTAAATTTAGGCTCTACCCCGGGATGTTGGGAAATAATTAGTACTAGTACTAGTATTACTATTATACCCCAGGATATCCCATCCTCAATTTGTGCTCCTTCAACAACTTTATATGCAATAGACTTAGGATATCATGCTTCTAATTCTGCATTAGCTTGTGCTGATTCCCCAAACAGATATTATGCTGACACACAACAGTTTAATACTATGACTAAATTATATGCTACAAATAGTGTATCTATCTCAAATTATGTTTTAAGTGGATATGTTTCTAATGGGAGTGGTTATAGATATATTCATACAGTTATAGATGCATATCAAATAATTCAAACCACAATAAGTTCATGTTCAAATAACTCAGGAAATAATGATGGGATAACATTCATTGGGGAAGAGGAAATAAATATTCCATAATCAATTAAAAAATAAATATTTATAATAAAAACATAGTATGAGTTTAAGTTATTACATCATTACAAATCATTCAGCAGATTTAAAGCAATTTGCTTATACTAGTGGTAGTAGTGAACCCTATACTAATTTTACAATTAATGTATTGGGTAATAGTTTTGAAATAGTTGAAAGTGGAATACTACCTTATAATCTTGGTGTTGGCACAAGTGAAATAGATTTTCTATCAGATAATTTTTACCCTTCTCCTGGATATGCTTACTTATGGAATGATGGAGTAAAAGTTAAATATATAAAAATAAATCATGAGTCCGCTAATAATGAAAACATAGGTCCCTTTATAAATAATACTAATATTATATCATTTTTATTAATAGGAGCTTTAGATGCATCAGGTAATTACTTAGTAGGTGAAACTTCACAATCTTTAGAAGATTATCAATTAAGTAATAGCACAGAAAAACCTGAAGATTATAATCTTTTAAATGTAGACCAAGATGACCCTATTACATCTTATGCAGTAGATGCCTTAAATGGTCAGTTTCAAAACTTTAATTTTTCTGCAAGTGGTAATTTTATATGGTATGCAACTGCATCAGGAAGATCAGATGAACCTATTTCTTCTTCTGGGTACACTGAATCAAGAGCACAAGGATATTTTCCTGTTAATATAGAAGATTTTGGTTCTGAACAATTTTTTAGAGGATGGGCTAGTGCTAGTTATTATTACCAAGATGATTTAACTGAAATTGGAGGAGTTGAACTTGATTTTCTAGATAATTTTAATACTGGTTCTTCTGAAAAAGACAATGATAATTTAAACCCATATGTAGTTAGTCAATTACCTTGGTTTATGAATGCTCAATCATCTTCATTTAAAATCTTATCAGAATCATTTGATAATTATACAAACCAAAATAGAATAGTTTCTATAGGACCTAGATTTACATATACAACACCTTCTGCTACATATGAAACTTCAAGTTATGAAGATAGTGAATATGATGGTGATAATACACAAGGTCAACTCGCTTATTTATATAAAGAAGATACTAATGAAATATTAATAAATGACCCAAATAATATACTAACTGATCCTAAATCTAATGTTTTAACTGTAGATTCTTTAAGAAATTCTCCTTTAATAGACATGGGTAACCCACAAACTTATGTAACAACAGAAGGTCATGAATTTGTAATAAAAGAAGAAAATCAATTATGGGTATATAGAGGATATCAACCCTCAGGAACAGGTGATAATAATGCTTGGAATTATAATAGATATTTACACAGACCATATAAAATCTATATGGTAACTACCACAGGGTCTAATAATTTACCTTCTCATTTTGAAAAAGTATTTGTTTCCTTTTCCTCATCTTTATCTAGTGAAAGACCAACAGATGGTGCTTATATATTTAATTCTACATTAGTTGAACAAAATGTTGCATTAACCGCTTCTATTAATTTAACTTCATCTAGACCTTATCCCGTAGGAGGATATGAAACAGCTTCATATGATAATTTTGATGAATACAACCAAACCCCCGACCCTGCACCATCAGCTATTACTTGGGAAACTGCTTCATTAAATTTATATATAGGAAACCTTTATAATACTGGTTCTATATTACAATCTCAAAGTTTATATATAAATGATATCAATAGTAATAATAACATTGTATTAAATACATTATTAACTTCTAGCTTAATATTTCCTGGGACGGTTTTAAGATTATCTTTATTAATAGACTCAGCAAGCCAATCCCAACCACCAAATTCTTCTTTATTAGTAAGTGAATATAGTATGTCTATATCAGCTTCAACCCCATTAGGTAGTGATTTAGTCCCTACATATTTAGATAATATATTACAAGTAACAGATGATTGTAATCCAATAGTAGGAAATGCTTTAAATGGTAATCCTAATAATGTAATAATGCAAGTTGATTATAGTAGTGGTTCTGTACCAGTTAACTTTAATCAAATTATATCTAATACAGCTATAAAAGCTCAAATACCAAATTCTAATTATTCTCAAAGATCCTCAATTACATCTAAATATTATGGAAGTAAATCCACCAGTGAATTTTTAAATTACTATACAGCTGGGGATGTAGGAGGTTATGGAAAAATTCCTAATATTAGTTTAAATAAAGCATATTCTGCTTATTTTAATAGAATATATGAAACTTATCCTTTATTAAATAATAAAACAGCTTTTGAAATAAAATATGTAATCGATGAAAATGGTAATGCTGCACAACCTAGGGTAAGTGATTTTACCTATTATAATTTAGAGGGATCACTCTCAGATCAAGAAATAGGTAAAATTTCAATTACCGATAAACAATCTGAAGTTTTATATGAGTTAAATGGGAAAAAGAGTATATTTAAAACAGGAAAAAAACCAGTCCCAATTTTATATAGCCAAATATCCGCAAATACTTATACAAGTTCTTTATATATATTAGGAGATAGACCTGTTTCAAATGAACCGGCATCATATAATGATTATACTGTAGTAGCATCTTCATTAGACCTTCCAGGAGCTGAATCTGTAACTATATCTGATTCTGTTTTACTCCCAAATCAAACAATTTTCACAGGATCTGCAATAAATTTTACAGCTTCATATGATTCAGCAAATGGTAGAAGATTTTTTCCTCCAAATGGTGCATCTGTAGATGGTGATGATAAAGGCCCTAATGGAGCTGGTGTAGGTCAACCCTTATCAGATGCTTATGAATTTATAGTTGAAAATGCAATAGAAGCTAGTTATCCAAGACAAGTAATAACCGTAGTTGGAGAACCTATGTCTTATAGCCACCCACTTGGAGTCTCAGGAGAAGATTCTCCAAATGTAGGAAATATTAAACATTTTATTGAAAAAAATAATGCAAAAGTCCCACTTGAAGTTGTATCAATAACTTGTGATGCTTTATATTCAAACCCATCAGCTACTGGTGGAATAGTAGAAAAATCATTTGATGTTGAAGCTTTTATGAGTCAAGCAATTACTTTTCAAGAAGGGGGTAAAGTTTTAAACCTTAAAATCCAATCAGATTGGGTACGATCTGCTTTTCAAGCAAATGGTTTTGGAACATCTGATTATAGAACTGGAGGTAATTTACTTAGAGTAAGATGGAAAGTTAAATATAAAGCAAGACAAAATAATGCATCAGAAACTTTTAAACAAGGAGATTCATTTCAAGCTTATTATAATGGGGAATTTGCAGTCTCTAAAAAAGCTTCAGAGTATCAAACATATTTTTATCCTTCAAACATGGGGGCCATGAATTCAGTGCAAAATATTAATTTTACATCACAAGCTGCATCATCAGCCCCAACAGATGCTTTATCAGCCCCATATTGGGTTTGGCCAACATCTTCTGCAACTAACTTAATTGAGGATTTTAGTGTAATTGAATTAGTACCTTTAAACGGAAATATAACTTATGGTAGAGAAGGTTTTAAACAATCTTTTACCCCATATAATAATGGCCCATACCCGTATTACCCAACTGCTTCTGAGGGACCAAGTGATGATTTAACCCCATCATCATCAATTACCCCCTATTTTCCATCAGGAAGAGAACCAGATTTTGTTCGTTTTCCACAAGTAAAACATGATTGGAATATATTACCTGGGGATGAATTTAGATTTGAAAATGATGAAAGATTTACTTATACTGTTGCTAATGTAATAACTCCTTCTATGACAAATACAGGGGATTCTATTGCTGCTGGAAAATTAAAATCAAATCCTGATGCTTTATTAAATAGTGTTACACAAGATCCGATCAATGGAGTATCAGGCTCATATACAGGTATAACTTTAAATGCAGATACAGGTTCAGGAGCAAATAACGCTATTGCAACTATTGAACTGGATTCCCCTACTAATATCTCAAGTATAAATCTTACTACAACAGGTTCGGGATATATTGTAGGTGATGTAATTACAATACCATCAAGTTCTCTTGGGAACGCAGGACCTGGTGGTGTTGATTCTAAAATTACTCTACAAAATAATGATTTATATGGGGATCCACAACAAGCAGGATCAGGGGTAAGAGTATATTTTGATAGAGCAATTAATTCAACAGTAGATTTAGATTTTTTCTTAATTAGAAGATATATACAAGATGAAGGAACTATTCTTATTAATCAAAGAAAACCATATGAGGTTCCCGAATCACCTAATACTGCAACAGGTTTAATATTTCCAGAATTTCCAGTAAGGGAATTAAGTGTTAACCCAGATGAAGTATTAAGGAATCTTCTTGAACAAAAACTAATAGAATAACATATTTATAACCATATAACAATATTTATATAAAACAATACAAATGGGATATTTAAACAATTCAGTAATAACCGTTGATGCTATTTTAACTAAAAAAGGTAGAGAAGCATTAGCACGTAATGATGGCTCATTCCGAATTACCCAATTCGCATTAGCCGATGATGAAATCGATTATACATTATTTAATCCATCACATCCCTCAGGTTCTGCATTTTATGGAGAAGGAATTGATGGGATGCCTTTATTAGAAGCATTTCCTGATGAAGCTCAAATAATGAAGTATAAATTAACAACTTTACCTAGAGGTACAGCTAAATTACCTATTTTAAATGTAGGATATTCGGCTATTACTTTAAAACAAGGAGCTCAGTTAGCTATAACACCTCAAACACTAAATTATTTAGATAATGAACAAACATTTGAAACTAGTGGATACTCTGTTACTATTGCTGATGTTCGTTTAATGTCTAGTTTTGAAGGTTTAGGCATAAATACAGAAGCAGCAACAACCGCAAATACTCAATCAACTTTAGGTACTAATGTATCTAAAACGGTGATTGGTACTCAAATTAATTTAAGAGCAACAACTGTAAATACATTGTTCGGTTCACAAACTTCATTAAGAACTACTTTAACATTAGTAGGATTAGATAGTGGAGCAAGAATTACAATCCCAGTAACTATTAATAAAACTACAATATAATAAGATATGGCTTTTAAAAGATTAGACCCCGAAGATTTTGTAGTAAGTATAGATTCTGTTTCACAAACATTATTTAGTCAAAACTTAAACCCATTAACTGAATTTTTTACATCTTCTGCTCAAGAAAACGATAAATCAGGAAAGTATTATTTAGCTGTTTTTAATACTGGTTCAACTGAATCTTCTTTTGAAGTTCAATTTGACATTGCATTTGGAGAAAAAAATGGAAAAGGATCATCAGCATATAATCCTGATGTAGACCAAAGTAAATCCTATACAAAAACCATTTATGGTCAATATAGAACATTAGTACTTGAAGACGAAACTTCAGATTTTAGCTTTGGAAATGTAGATCAAGAATCTTTTTATGTTTTAAATATATCTAGGGCAAGATATAAAGAAAAATTACTACCAGGTTCTTTTAATTTAACTTTAAGTGGTAGTGGAGCAGGAAACCCAGAATTAAAATTAACAGATAATTCTTTAGATGTTACTTTACCAACTTATTATGGAACTCAAAGAGCATACGAAATTGTAAGTGGTTCTAATGGTAAAGCATATCTAGGTACAGGTTACACTTCAAATTCAGGTTCATATGGATTATTTTTACCTGATACAGGTATAATCATGTTAAACGCCTCAGCTTTAGATTTAAATAATATTGAAGGTATTAACTTAGGAACATTAAGAAATGTTAATACCCCAGATAATAATAACCAAAGATTATATCAAGTAATATCTGGGAGTGGAGATTTTTCTTTAAATTCAGAAGAAACTATATCATCAGATTATATATTTGTTAGAGCTAGAAATAGTGAATTTAACTATTCTGAAAATCCAAGTTTTATATCAGGAACTAATGGGGAAGTTATTTATAATTACTTTATCAATAACCCACAAGTATACCCAACATCAGTTGGTTTATATAATGATGCAAATGAACTATTAGCCGTAGCTAAATTATCTAGACCTCTAAGAAAAGATTTTACAAAAGAAGCTCTTATTAGAGTTAAACTAGATTTTTAAAATGAATGAGCGCTTTCAAAACACTTACTTCGAAGGATTTTATAATTGCTCCTCTAAAACTAAATAAAGGATTTAGATTTGAAGGAACATCAGAACTAACTTCTTCAAATGTTAATATTGAAAGATATTTAGGAAAAAATTCAAGTTTTAAGTCTAATAAAAACCAAACAGGTGAAGTTTCTAAACAATATGAATCTTTAGTATATTCTCAAACCCAACAACTATATTACAGTAATTATATATCAGGAAGTGATGGAGAAATTTCTTTAGCACCAACTGCAAGTTTTACACCCCAAGGTTTATTAGAAGAAAGATTATATGTTGGGGGTGAAATTTCATCTTCACTTGAAACTACTTATAACCAAAATTATTTGTCTTCTAATTTATTAGCTAAAAGATATCTACCTACAGGTTCAAATGATACTATAGGAATTTTATCAATACCTCAATATCTATTTGGGGATCATATACAACCTAATTCTATAGAAATAACTACAGATAGTGGAAGTTATTTTGATGATGGGGAAGGCAGATTAAAAAGACAAGTAGGAAGTACTTCTATTTTTATTGGAAATGTAATTTATGAACATGGTATTATAATTTTAACAGGAGGCAATAGAACTGATGGTTTAGGTGATAGTGAAGGATATGAAGGTGATCAATATGAAAATAACAATTATGAAGGGCGTTTATTTAATTCTAGTGATGTTATGAATTTTGTAACAGGGAGTGAAATTACTTGTTCTTTTTCTAGTTCTTATACTATATATGAAACTCAATATTCATGTACTATAGGAGAAAGTGAATTTAATGTTTCTCAAAACCCTAGTATAGCAAATGCAGATGGAAAATTATCAACTTTTGCAACTCAAGATTATTTTTCTCCATATGTTACTAGTGTTGGGTTATATAATGACCAAAAAGACTTACTTGCAGTAGCTAAATTAGGACAACCTTTACCTACTTCTCAAACAACAGATACATCTATTTTAATAAACATTGACAGACAATAAAAAATTATATATTTATAACAAAATATTCAAAATAAAATGGCAGGAAAAAAATTAACCTTATCAGGATCAGTAGGTAGTAGTAATATCTCCCCCGGACTTACTATACGAGCTGACCATGTCACACAATCAGTTGACGCATTTACAGGGCAACAAGAATACGATATTGTAATTTCAGGTTCCTTAGTACTAACTGGATCATCTAATGCTGTAGTTAGTGGATCATTATCAAACCCCGGAGCTACCGATGCTAATGGAGGGGCATATAATACTTTAATGGTTGATACTAATACTGGTCAATTTTATTATACAGGTTCTTACGGAGGGGGTGGAGGATCTAACACATCAGGAACTTCAGGTACAGAAGGTACTTCAGGTACTTCAGGTACAGAAGGTACTTCAGGAACTAGTGGAAATGGTACCTCAGGTACTTCAGGTGGTGGTACTTCAGGAACAAGTGGAAATGGCACTTCAGGATCAAGTGGTACATCAGGTAATCAAGGCCAACCAGGTACTTCAGGTACTTCAGGGGACCAAGGCATCCCAGGTACTTCAGGTACAGAAGGTACCTCAGGTACTTCAGGTACAGATGGTTCAGGTACTTCAGGATCAAGTGGAACTTCAGGTGGCGGAACTTCAGGTACCTCGGGCACAACAGGTTCAAGTGGTACTTCAGCAGAAGGCACTTCAGGTACTTCAGGAGACCAAGGTATTCCGGGTACAAGTGGTACAAGTGGAAATGGCACATCAGGTACTTCAGGTAATCAGGGTCAACCCGGTACTTCAGGTACTTCAGGTACAGAAGGTACCTCAGGTACTTCAGGTATAAATGGTTCAGGTACTTCGGGATCAAGCGGTACTTCAGGTGGTGGAACTTCAGGTACTTCAGGCACAACAGGATCAAGCGGTACTTCAGCAGAAGGCACTTCAGGCACTTCAGGATCAAGTGGAACTTCAGGAGACCAAGGTATCCCAGGTACAAGTGGAACTTCAGGAGACCAAGGTATCCCAGGTACAAGTGGTACTTCGGGAGACCAAGGTGCCCCGGGCACAAGTGGAACTTCAGGTACAGAAGGTACTTCAGGTACAGATGGTTCAGGTACTTCAGGATCAAGTGGAACCTCAGGTGGTGGTACTTCAGGAACTTCAGGCACAACAGGATCAAGCGGTACTTCAGCAGAAGGCACTTCAGGTACTTCAGGAGACCAAGGTGCCCCAGGTACTTCAGGAACAAGTGGAAATGGCACAAGTGGTACCTCAGGAGACCAAGGCATCCCAGGTACTTCAGGAACAAGTGGAAATGGCACAAGTGGTACCTCAGGAGACCAAGGTGCCCCAGGTACTTCAGGAACAAGTGGAAATGGCACTTCAGGAACAAGTGGAAATGGCACTTCAGGAACAAGTGGAAATGGCACAAGTGGAACTTCAGGAGCCCAAGGTATTCCAGGTACAAGTGGAACATCTGGCGCCGGTGGTGGTGGTGGTGGAAGTACTAAATATGCCTTTTTAGTTACTTATAATGGAGAATCTTTAAGTAATACAGATGGTGATGTAGTTCAACAAACTTCTTCCCCATATAGTAGTAATTCAGTAACAATAAACCATGCTGTTTCTAGTGCGGTTACTTTCTTATTTTCATCTGAAAGCCAACCACCAAACAGCATTATAATATATGCTTATAATGCTGATAACGTAAGATATGAAGTAGCAACAGCACCTTATAATACTGATAGTTTAATAAAAAACACAGCTAATAGTTTTAATACCACAGGTGCAGATGTTACATCAGATTTATTAACAGCGGCATCAACAATGAAATTAGATTTAGATTACGGTGATATAGGAGGTTCTACCGGATTATCAGGAAAAAACGGACATGCTTATGTAATATTTACATTTTAAAAAACTTCAACCATTTTTATTAATAATAAAGGGTTTTCTAATAATGGAAACCCTTTTTTTAATATTTATAACAAAATCCATTTATAAATAAAATTATGAGTAAATATATTTTATCTCTTCCCCCACTAACCTTACAGGGAGCAATTTCAAGTATATCAGGAAAAGATTTTTATTCATCTAATGATGGATCAGGACTAAACAGTAAATATCAAACTTATGATGTTGTTTTAACGGTTGAAACTCAAACTTTAGGGGATGGGATTAAGGGCACATATACAAGTCAAGATATTAGAGTTGGAGATTATATTTCCATCACTAATGGTACAAAAACATTTAAAATACTTTCTATATCTGAAAAAGCAACTAATGGATTAGGAATTACTTGTGTTATTGAAGATGTAGATATGATTGTAGAAAGAGTTACAGGAAATAATAATCCTGGGGCATCTACTAGTATAGTTATCTACAGAGTAGATGAAGATAATAACCCACAACTATCATTTGATGAAATATCATCATTAACAGTTAATAATGCTGTTGACTCCATCCAGTCTTATTTTAATGTTAATAAACCTAACCAAAATTTTTCATTTACTCCAACTACAACAGGGTCATTAAAAATAGGAGATTTAGTATCAATTACAGGAAGTGGAACAGGATATGAATTAATAACTTCATCTTTAAATGATACCGTTGTAGGAACAGTATCAGAAATATATACTGAAAATGTAATAGTTAAACCTTATAGTAAAATATTAATTGACTACCCATCAGCAGAAAAATTAGTAGGTGGAGAAGTGGGTACTATTTGGTATTCAAGTGGAAGTGGACAGTTAACTACAAGTAGTGATAAAGGTGATCAAAAGTTTCTCCAATTAACACTTCCTACAAATAGTTTAGTAACTGGTAGTGTTAATAACCCAACATTTGATGAAACTCAATACAACCTTGTAATAAATGGTATAGAAGTTATTGCTCAAAATGGAGGAGGAAATGCATCATTACCTTTAAATGATATTACTCAATCTATAAATAATCAATCTTCAAATCACTTTACTACAGCTTCTGTAGTTGTAAAGGGAGGAAATGCTAGTGTATCTAGTTTAGATTCTGCAGGAAGTGGAGGTGTAGATGGTACTAAAAAATTCCCATCAGCTGGAGATGGTGTTTTAGTAATAATGGGTCAAAGTGGTACAGGATTTTATAGTGGTGCCCCCGGCCAATTTGCTATAACTTCTAGTAATGGAGGACAATTATTAATACATCCTAAAACTGCAAATCAAGTATATAGTGGTTATGCATATGCTGATGAAGTTCAATTGGCGGAAGAAATAAACACATCCGCCTCAGCAGCAGGAGCACCTTTTGCTGCTAGTTCTACAACTGGTGTACTTACAATCCAAACCACAAATGGGGGGGAATTAACAATAAATAATGTAACAAACTTTACTTTACCCAACTCAACACCACTTGTGGGTACAAGTTCAGGTACAGGATTACCTACAGGAACATTCACTGCCTCAACACCAGAAAATTATTTAGCTCTTAATAGAAAAGACGGAGGGTCTATTTATCTAACTGGTAACTGGGGAAATACTACTAACATAGGTGGAGTATATAATGTTGATGGTGAACCACCTCATCTTTTAATGTTAGCAGGTGCTTCAGGAGCAGATACAGATTGGTTTGAAGGAGAAACATATTTAAGTGCATCAAAAGATGTACTCATAACAGGTAGTTTAAATGTATCTGGTAGCGCTGAAATAACGGGATCTACCAATATACTTGGCGATTTACGTGTTACTGGTACAGGATCATTTGATGTAATTCATACAACATACGAAACATCATCTATTATATATTCTAGTGGTTCTACCAAATTTGGAGACACATTAGATGATACACACCAATTTACAGGTAGTGTAACAATTACAGGTTCTTTAGGTGTAAAAGATTTAGTTAAGGATGAAACTTTAGGAGATTATGTAGTAATAGATAGAACCACAGGAACTTTAAAATATAATGATACATCAGTAGCTGGTACATCAGGAACTTCAGGAACAACAGGTACTAGTGGAACATCTGGTACAACAGGCACTTCAGGCACTTCAGGCACAACAGGATCAAGCGGAACTTCAGGAACAACTGGTTCAAGCGGTACAAATGGTACATCTGGTACAACAGGCACTTCAGGTGAAGACGGTACATCAGGTACAAGTGGAACCTCAGGCGAAGACGGTACATCAGGCACTTCAGGAACAAGTGGAGAAGATGGCACTTCAGGTACTTCTGGAACTTCGGGCGAAGATGGCACTTCAGGTACTTCAGGTACTTCAGGCGAAGATGGCACTTCAGGTACTTCAGGCACAAGTGGTGAAGACGGTACTTCAGGTACAAGCGGAACCTCAGGCGAAGATGGCACTTCAGGTACTTCAGGCACAAGTGGTGAAGACGGTACTTCAGGTACAAGCGGAACCTCGGGCGAAGATGGCACAAGCGGTACTTCAGGTACATCAGGCGAAGATGGCACTTCAGGTACAAGCGGAACCTCGGGCGAAGATGGCACAAGTGGTACTTCTGGAACTTCGGGCGAAGATGGCACTTCAGGTACTTCAGGAACCTCGGGCGAAGATGGCACAAGTGGTACTTCTGGTAGTGACCCAATAGTTGATGCTTTTATTGTAACTGTTTCAGGAGGAAAATATTTTATAGATGGTGTACAACAAGATACATTAAACTTATTAAGAGGATTTACATATACTTTTGACCAAACAGATTCTACAAATAATAACCACCCATTAGTATTATCAACAACAAGTAATGGTACTCAATATTCAACTGGTTGGACTGATAATGGAGGTTCAGCTGGTTCAACTTTATTATCAACATTTAAAGTACCACAAGATGCGCCAAACACATTATATTATAAATGTGTTAACCATTCAGGAATGGGGGGACAAATTAATATCCAAACTTTATCTGATGGTACTTCTGGCTCAAGTGGTACAAGTGGAACAACAGGCACTTCAGGAGAAGACGGAACAAGCGGTACATCAGGTACAAGTGGTACTTCTGGAACTTCGGGCGAAGATGGTACTTCAGGTACCTCAGGTACAAGTGGTGAAGATGGCACAAGCGGTACTTCTGGAACTTCGGGCGAAGATGGTACTTCAGGTACATCGGGCACAAGCGGCACTTCAGGTTTACTTTCTTTAACAGGAAATACAGATAATGGTGTAATAACATTAAATGGGTCTGCTCCAAATGGTACAGTAGAATCAAACTTTACATTTAATGGGAATACTGCTACTATAACTGGTAGTTTAGTTGTAACCGAAACTGCTTCTATAGGATACCTTCATACTATATACGAAACTGCATCTATAATTTATAGTTCAGGTTCAACCAAATTTGGAGATACATTAGACGATACACATCAATATACAGGATCAGTTTCAATTACAGGTTCTTTATCAGTAAAAGACTTACAAGAACAATCCTCAGAAAATACTGTATTAGTAATAAATTCTGATGGTTTAATAGGATATAAAGAAGCAGCTGCTACTTCAGGCACAAGCGGCACTTCGGGCACATCAGGCGAAGACGGTACTTCAGGCACATCAGGTACTAGTGGTACTTCAGGTACAAGTGGCACCTCGGGCGAAGACGGTACTTCAGGTACTTCGGGTACAAGCGGCGAGGATGGCACAAGTGGCACTTCAGGTACCTCAGGCGAGGACGGTACATCAGGCACAAGTGGAACCTCAGGTGAAGATGGTACTTCAGGTACTTCAGGTACATCAGGCGAAGATGGTACCTCAGGCACAAGTGGAACCTCAGGTGAAGATGGTACTTCAGGTACATCAGGCGAAGATGGTACCTCAGGCACAAGTGGCGAAGACGGCACTTCAGGTACAAGCGGCACTTCAGGTACAGAAGGTACTTCAGGCACAAGTGGCGAAGACGGCACTTCAGGTACAAGCGGCACTTCAGGTACAGAAGGTACTTCAGGATCAAGTGGTACATCAGGTAATCAAGGTCAACCAGGTACTTCAGGCACAGCAGGCTCAAGTGGTACTTCAGGAAATCAAGGTGCTCCTGGAACAAGTGGAACAACTGGTTCAAGTGGATCAAGTGGTACATCAGGTGCCCAAGGTCAACCAGGTACTTCAGGATCATCTGGTTCAAGTGGTACATCAGGAGAAAGTTTAGGAGGAGGATATGTACATACTCAATCAGCTGCTTCAGCAAATTGGTCAATAACACATAATTTAAATACACGACCCCTTAATGTAGATGTATATGATAATAGCTATAACTTAGTTATAACTGAATATGTAAAATTCCCTACGGTAAATACATCAGAAATAACTATGAGTAGTGCAGTTGATGGATTTGCTATATTCTCTAGTATTTCGGCTTCATATACTCAATCCCAATTAGAAATTTTAGATGAAGGTGTAACATTAGTAACATCCCCATCCTCTATAAACTTTACAGGAAGTGGGGTTACCGCAACAAACTCAGGAAATGATATAACTGTATATGTTCCTAGTAACAGTGGTACATCAGGTACTTCAGGTACAGAAGGTACTTCAGGCACAAGTGGAACCTCAGGCACAACTGGTACAAGTGGTACATCTGGAATAGGTTCAAGTGGTACAAGTGGAAATGGTACAAGTGGTACATCAGGTGCTCAAGGTCCAACAGGACCCGCAGGTTCATTTGGTGGAGTTGCACTTGATTACACTTATGCTGGAGCAGGATCACTACTTCCAGGATCACTTGGAAATGGTCAAATTAAATTATATGCATCAAGCGGTGTTCAAGCATCAGCTTCTAGAATGGATATAAGTGTAAATGATGATAATGGTGAGAATGTATTATCATATTTTAATGCTATTGCCGCAGTTGACTCTGCAGTTAAAGGTCATGTAAAATTATACAATAAAACAGACCAAACTCAATTTTTATTATTTGCAATAACATCTACTACATTAGATAGTTATACTTATAGATTTGGTACTTCCCAGGTAGCCTCTTCTGAAAATTCACCATTTTCAACAAATGAAGATATAATAGCAGCATTTGTTTTAACAGGTGATAGAGGTGATAATGGTACATCAGGTACTTCAGGAGGTCAAGGTGTTCCAGGTACAAGTGGTACATCAGGTACAGAAGGTACTTCAGGTACTTCAGGAGCCCAAGGTGCTCCAGGTACAAGTGGTACTTCAGGTGCAGGAGGTGCAGGTCCTTATGAATATTATAATTCTGCACTTACAAGTTCTGGTATTCAAACAGTTAGTGGTTCAAATAATGCAGTTAATAATTATTCATTAGCACTAGGAGGTAAAAGTAATACAGTAAAACATGCATTTGGTACTGTTCTAAATGGTACTGGAAGTTCGTCTGATGGAGAATATGCAACAATTTTAGGTGGTGTAAAAAATTCAGCTGTTGAACATTCTACAATATTAAACGGCCACGGTAACAATGCTAACGGCTCAGGAACCTATCAAGTTATGGGGGGTAGTGGATCAATGTCTAATTCACCATTTTCATTTACTTATGGAATAATTAATAGTGGATCAGGAGGTCATAATAATCAAATGTTTGGTTCTCACCATAATATTTCCACATCCCATAATTCTACAATTTTTGGTTTTTCCTCTAGCATAGTTAATTCATCAGCCTCATTTGCAGGAGGTAAAGGAAATTTAATTAAGTCTTCTTTATACTCTACAGCATTTGGTTGTCAACACATTATATCAGGAAGTTCATATGGTGGGATATCTTCTGGGTTTGATAATTGCCTTTGTTTAAACGCTTCAAATAAATTTAATTATATAGGTGGTGGTAATTCAAATACAATAGAAGGACGTACAAATAATATTTTAGTTGGTGGTAATAACAATACTATAAGAAACACATATAGATCTTTTATAGGAGGTGGAAATTCTAATCTTATAACTGGTAATAAATCAGTTATTGTAGGAGGATCTGGCAATACAATGGCTGGTTTTTCTTCTGTGATTGGAGGAGGAACTTCAAATAAAATCTATGCTGTATATTCTGCAATTGGAGGTGGGCAATCTAATTGTATATGTAATAGTTCTCAAAATAGTACTATAGGAGGAGGGTATTTTAATAAAATACTCCAAACTAACAGATCAGCCACAATAGGTGGTGGTTGTGCCAACTTAATATCAGGTAGTTGTGGTTATGGAAATACAATAAGTGGTGGATCCTCTAATAGAATCTGTGGTAACACTTCTGATTGCACCCAACGTAATACAATAGGTGGTGGTTATACCAACTATATAATAGGTCCTCGTTGTGCTACTATATCTGGTGGTTCTAACAATAGAATATCAGGAAGTAGTACTTGCCATAGTTTTATAGGTGGTGGTAATTATAATGGTATATGTACTACTTCTGGTTTAAGTGGTTTTGCTGCTTCAATAGTAGGTGGGTGGCAAAATAAAGCCGGTGGGTATATGGCAAGTATTATTGGTGGATGTCAAAACATTTCAAATAATAATTATACAGTTGTAGCAGGAGGTTTTTATAATACAGCTTCTGCAGCTTTAAGTGGTGTTTTAGGAGGAGAATGCAATACAGTTAGCCATGCACGTTCATTTATTGTAGGTGCTAATTTAACATCTTCAGCAGCTTGTACAACCTTCATGAATTCAGGTTCATTTGATGGTTTTGTTAATGTAGTAGGAGATGTAACTGCAAACGATTTTATTACAACTTCTGATAGAGATTTAAAATCTAATATTCAAGAAATTGAAAATGGTTTAAATACTATTAAACAATTTACTGCTTATGAATATGAAAAGGCGGGTAGACAAGATGCAGGTTTTATAGCCCAAGAAATATCAGAAGCTATTCCATATGCAGTATTTACAGGTAGTGATGGTTATTTAACTATGACTGATCGACCTGTATTAGCCCATATGCATAACGCTATAATTGAACTAGAAAAACGTGTTAAAGATATTGAAGATAAACTAAACTAAACCTATAATACCATGCCAGGAGTACCTTATACAGGACAATACGAAATGTTTAATACGGGTTCAGATGGTACCCCTGTTACTTCTTCTATTAGAGGAGCACAAAAACATAATGCAGGTGATCAAGTTGATAGTGTTGTTCAATTTTCTAATAATATCTCTGCTTCTCAAATACCTTTTTATGATAATTATTATGCTGGAAACATTACATCCTTATCACAAATATCATCTTCTTTACAATGGAGAGGATACCCTGCAGAAGTGGGATGTTATAAATGTAGTATTCTGGAAATACCAAACCCTGGAATTGTAGAAATAGAGCTATCAGCATCAGCTTTAGATCCCCAAGTGTCTTTTAATGTAACATTAGCAGGAACAATGAGTCCAAATACAGGATCAGTTGTAAAATCTGGTTCTATTGGATCAACACTTACTGCATTCGTTAATAATATTGGATCAGGGGAACAATTTTTAGGTTGGAGTTATTCTGCTAATGGAAGGGCAGGATATATTTCTACAAGTACTTCACTTAATATTACTGTTCCTAGTGAAAGAATAATAATATTTGGAGTTGCTAAACTATCTGATAGAATAGGAAAAAGATTTTGTTATTATGGTTCATCTACTCATCAAAATCAAGTATGTGAAAATTGCCCTTCAACTACAACAGTATATTTCCAAAGAAACCTCTATAACACAGCTTCATTAGATGATTTAATATGGTATAGTGACCCAATCGCAAATACTTTATCACCAACAGGTCAATATAGAGCTATAAATACAGTTAGTTATAGGTCCTTTTTTGGTTCACAAGAGAAAAATATTATAGATGAAACTATTTATTTTGTAACAGGATCTACGGGTGAAGCTAATATTTATAAAACGTGTAATGAATTTTTAACCTGTTAATTAGTTATGGCAAGATATTTTAAAGTTACTATAGGAACAAACTTACAAACTACTTTTAAAGTAATATATTCTACTAATGGAAATGCTACTACTTTTGATCATACGGCAAGTATATGGGATGAAAATGGTGTTCCTTATGACCCAGCAACAGGTTTGACTTATGAACAAATGACAACTAATGGAGCATTAACAGTATTTACAGATGATGATGTTTATCAAGTAAGAATAATAGATGAAAATGGTTATTGCAGTGATATTGAAAATAACAATTGTACAAGTATAGTTTATGGAACATCTCAAGTAATATATAGTTTATCTGGTATAAGACTTGATAGAGAACTTACCGCTTTTAATTATGTTGGTTCACAAAATAATGATCTATACCTATCCTCTAATTCAAATTCGGGTTATTATTCTATTAATGGCAGTGTTGATACTCCTTATGGCCCAGGAACAGCAGCTGGTGATGTAACCCCAGTACAAAATAATAGATTCCAATCAGGGAATAATACAAAAACATTTGATTCTTCTTCTGGATATAATTTTGGTAACCCTGGAGGTGCTTTATGGTATTCTCTATCAGGTAGTGATGGCTATTCTGGAAATAGTGATCCTTTTGGTGCTAGAACTTCTGATATAGCTTTTGGTATGAGCTTTTCAGATTTCAGAACCCCTTCATCCTTTGGTTTTTCTTATGAAGATACACAAGATGCAATGGCTTATTTATCTTTTACTGCTTCTTTTGCAACAGGAACTAATGTTACTATGTCAGTAGCTTATGCTTCTGACAATAGTAACCCTTCTACTGAATTAGATAGTGATTGGATTTTAGATGATGCTACAGCTGTTGAAGATGGATCAACTGGTTTATGGAAATTTTCTCCTTCGGGATCAAATGTTAGTTTTACCTCCACCTCAGGAAATACATCCTGGGCTAAACCCGTAATAAAAGCTGGATAAAAAATATATAGATATGCCTAATACAACATTTACTTTTAACAAATATAATTTTAATAAATCAACCCCTGATTTTATGCCTGATGGGGAATATAGCACAGACTTAAGATTTAATACAGTTAAAAAAACAATTAAATTAGATAATGAAAATTATGGTAGGGGGGTATTTACTGTAACTGTACCTTCTGGTATTGATTTTGGTAGTATTCATTTTTCTACCCCTAACGGTAGTGTAGTATCTGTTTCTACTGATCAAAATTATCTATTTAGACCACATAATCCTGTTGATTTAAAAGGACAATTAATGGCTATTAGTGAGGAAATTTTTAAAAATGAAGAAGTTACATCCTCATCAGTAACCTATTATGTAGTAGTTAATGGAGACCCTAATAATCAAACAGATTTATTAAATGTATCAATAGCATTAGCAAAAAAAGGATCTATTCCAAGTTCTAATATTGATGTAACTTTAGCTTATACTTGCCCAACTAGTAATTTATACGAGTATACAGTAGGATTACATACTTGGTCCCCATATGACGCTTCATTATCAAATCCTGTTTTAACCACTAAATTATATTCAGATACTCCAATATCTTCATGGAGTACAAGTTCAGGAGGTACTCGTGTTTATAGTTCCCCATATTTAAATAATCCAGCATTAAATTATTTTTATGGATATAATGACGGATCAACAACTAAAGTTTTTCAAGTAGGTAATGATTGGAGTAGAAGTTTTGGGGTTAAATTTAAATATGAAGTTAGAGTTACTACCCACTGGTTTTTTAAAAGGAGAACTAGACAAAAAAGAGTTACTATAGGCCCTACAGAAACTTTAAATGCAACAACTAATGAACCAACTTCAGAGGCATGTATTGAACCTACTTTAAAAAATGTAGGTAGAATAAGAAAAATATATGAAAATGGAACTTCTGTTCCTATTCCTTCCCAACCCCAACAATATAGATATTACATGGGGTATGATTCTAGTAACAAATACACAGCTAACTCTGGTCCCTTTACAGAATATAGTATAGCAAAACAAAAACATAATCCGATTACAGGATTAATTCATGCCTTTATGAAACATACCCGTGGTTTGTTTAATGGGTATGATAAAAGAATAGGAGGAGATTTTGACTATATGTTAGGTTTAGGTCCATTAGGATTAGGAATAGCTGCTTATGCTTTAACAGGAGGAGCAGCAATAGGATGGTCTTCATTTACTTGGTGCATTATGGGATGCTCCCCAGGTGGTCCTTTTCCATATTTAGCTTTAAGAATACCAGGGTTAAGTTTATCAACTGGATTAGCTACTACTTTAGCTTGGGCATGGTTTGCAATTGGGGTATTAGCATTAATATGGGCTTTATTTAAAGCATTTAAACCTAGAACTTATACTTATCAAGAAGATTGTAGACTATTTTTACATCATTTTGCAAATACACCTTATTTAAATACAGGAACTGCATTATATAGAGATGATGATTTAGAACATGATAATGCAGGTTGGTATAGTGATGGTGTTTATTATTATCAACAAACGGGCACAGCAGGTTCTAGAACAATAACAACAAAGCAACTTTCAGGGATTAATGCCTTTATTGGTCATGATGATAATGAAAATGAAGTATATGAATTTAAACATTCTCTACCAGCAGATGATCCTACATTAGTTACTGATTGGTATAAATTAGTTTTATTACCATATTGTTCTGGTAAACCTATACCTTACTGTGGAGGAAGTACTATATTTTATAGTAGTACTTTAAATCATACAATTGATACTCAATGCTGTGAAATGGAAGATTGTAATACTCCTGTAGTTATATCCTTACCACAAGGATTTTCTACAAGTTGTATAGACCAAGCAGATGCAGATAGTAAAGCTTTAGAACAATTTTCAGCTTCAATTGATTTTGCTGAAAGTCATAGTGTATATGCTAATACAATAGATAGTTCTTATATAACTCAAATGGATGTTAATTTTACTCATGAAATTAAAGAAGAAGATAAACCAATATCTTTAACTGTATTTTTTGATAACAGAAGTGGATCCCATGCCCCAGTAACAACACCTTTATATTATGATTTTAGTGGATGTCAAAAAGTATTACCTGGTTATTATGCTGAATCTGGAAGTGGTTACCCAAAACATTATTATAAAGTAGAACAAGGCCAAATATCGGCTGTGTATACCCAAAGTGCATCCACATCCACCACAGTAAGTCCTGGTAGTATACCTATTATAACAACAAATACTGGATCTAGTAGTAATTGGTATTTGAAATCACAAACTTATTCTCAAGTTGTAAATTATATTCAACGTACTAATGATAGAACATATAATGTTTATGATTTATTTGGTAGTATTCCTTATGATTTAAGTGCAGGACATATAATATCAGGATCTTATAATAGTGGTTCATTTCAAAAATTCCCCTCTTTTAATAATACAGGAGTAACTAATACTGGAAGTATATCTGAACAAGGTACAGGATGGTATGTTCCTTTAAATGGTTGGAAACCAGAAATTAATGACGCATTTTTTTACCAAAATACTTTAGGAACATTTAATGGAGGAGGACTCCTTGCTACTTCTTCTACATCTACTACTATATGTAATGATACTATTGATACCCAATATTTTTATGATGGAGAAGGAATAGTTCCTGGAATCGGAGATAAAGTTTATAATAGCCGAAATATAGAAGACCCAACATCTGATGGTTATATAAAATATGGTAGTAGTCAATACTTACTTTTATATAATGGTATAGTAGCTAATACTATATCTTGTAACCCTGATACTGAATTTTCTGGAAGTGCTACATTCTCTACTTCATCTTTAAATACTATGTGTGGTCAAGATATAACAACATGGTATGACCATGATACTACAGGAGGTACAGGCAGGTGGCCAGTTGTAGGAGATATACTATCGGATTCAAATCAATCCCAAATAGGAAATGTTATGATTAAATATCTTAAAACTGATGATCGTAATGAATACCCAGAATCTCAAGTTCTTCATGTAGGAGGCACAGGGAAAGTTTTACAAATAATAGATTGTGATAGAGTTGGTGCGGGTACTACTTCATTAGATGTTCATATTCAAGTTAACGATGGCCCTGCAGGATTTGATTCTAGTGAAAATCCAACTTCTAATAGTGGTATTGGAAGTGCATCTGATGGGTTTGGGTTTTTACAACACCAATTTGATACAAATTATTTGTTTGGACGAAGAGGATGGAAAATAGTAGGGCTTTTATGGAAAAGAACAGGAGCAACAGAATCTAAAGTTCAAATGACTATAAGATACCCAGAACAAAATTATGGAAGTAACACCCCAGCAATTTGGGATACTTTACAAATTACCCAACCTGGGGGTACTACAACTACTCTATCTTATTCAAATGTAACCCAAAGTGCATTTAGTGATAATGGGTATGGAGATAATGTATTTTATAGATATACTTGGGATCAAATAACTAACCCATTTGATACCCATGGCGAAGTAGTAAGTGTATTATTATATAATTCTAGCCCAGTTTAAAAGGTTTTAAAAATAAAAATAATAGATTAATAAAATTTAATATTTATAATTAAACACACAACATAAATGGCTTTTTTAAGAGGACAGATAATATCTGGTAGTTCAATTTTTTCAGGATCAACATCTATATCAGGATCCCTTACAATAGATGGGGGTGCTTCTGATTTTTTTATTATAAAATCTGGTAGTTCAGAATTATTAAAAGCTAATAGTGATGGTATTATCCAATTCAATGTGTATGAAGATTCTTATACTCCTCCAACATCAAGAGGTGGTATATTTTTTCATTCTTCTTCTATGTATGTTGGATTAGAATAAAAAAAATGTATATGTATAATAAAATAACCTTAATATAATAATCTTTTTAAACACAATTTAAATGGCAACATGGAAAAAAGTAGTGGTATCCGGATCGGCGGTATCACAATTAAATAACGATTCCGGATATTTAGTCTCAGGACAATCAGGTGCGGTGGTCCTTTCAGGATCCTTCAGTGGTTCGTACCAAGGGGATGGTAGTAATCTAACAGGAATTTCAGCCGATACTTTAGCAAATTCAATAGTAGATGGGAATGGTATTTCTGATTTTACTTTTAACGGCTCGGCTGGAGCTAGTGTTGCTGTTGAAGCAGATGGATCTACATTATCTGTAGGATCAGGTGGTGTAAAAGTTGCAGACGCTGGAATTACTGCTACTCAATTAGCTACTTCAATTGCAGGTGATGGTTTAGCAGGTGGTGGTGGTACTGCTTTATCTGTAAATACAGATACAACAACTATTACTACTTCAGGTGATAATTTAACATTAGCAGGAACAACATATAGTTCATCTGTTGCTAGTAGAATTAAAGCTCAAGAAACTTTTAGTTCATCTTTAGATGCAACATTTGCAACGGAAGCTGAATTACATGCCGCTACGGCATCATTAAGTGCTTCATTAGCTACTCCTATAGCTACTAATGCAGGTAATATTTCAACAAACACTGGTAATATTTCAACCAACACTGGTAATATTTCAACCAACACTGGTAATATTTCAACCAACACTGGTAATATTTCAACAAATGCAACTAATATTGGTAATAATGATACTGATATAGCAGCTATTTTAGCAGCAACAAGTTCATTTGCAACTACAAGTACAGTAAATACATTATCTGGTTCATTAGCTGGTAGAGTTAAATCTCAAGAAGCATTTAGTTCTTCATTAGATGCAACATTTGCAACTGAAGCCGAATTACATGCTGCAACAGCATCTATAAGTGCTTCATTAGGAGCAGATATAGCTACTAATGTTAGTAATATTTCTACCAATACAGGTAATATCTCAACTAACGCAGGTAATATCTCAACTAACACAGGTAATATCTCAACAAATGCTGGGAATATTTCTTCTAATACTACAAATATTAGTACTGCTCAAGCAGGTGTTAATTCATTAACTGCAGCAACATCATCATATGCTGTTTCATCTTCAGTTTCTACTGCACTTGATACAAAACAAGGTACACTTAGTATTACTGACACAACAGGACAAGGTGGAGTTGATATTACATTAAGTGGTGCTAATGCTCTTTCTGCACAGACTGTAGGATTAGGAGCTTCAGCCAATGTACAATTTGCTGACATTACTGCAACAGGAGATGTAGTAGTACAAGGTGATTTAACTGTAAATGGTACTACAACAAGTATTAATACTACTAATTTAGATGTTGAAGATAAGTTTATCTTACTTAACTCTGGATCAGCTAACCCAGATGAAGGGGGTATTGTAATTGATGAAGGATCAGGTACTGGTCACGCATTCTTACTTGATTCATCTTCTACTCGATTTGGATTTAAAGCATCTTTAGATAGCACCACTTCAGGTGATGTTACTCCAGAAGCTTTCGTTTCAGCAGTAGTAGATGTACCAGCAGGACATTCAGACTCAGCTGAATATCAGAAAAATGGTAACATTAAGGTGTTATCAAATGGAGATATTTTCATTTACTCGTAGTAAATAATATTCTTAATAAAATTGGGTGGTCTATGATCACCCTTTTTTTATATATATTTATAATAAAATAATGTTTAAATATGTTATGGGATTAATAGATAAGGTAGGACCAAAATCAAAAAAACCAAAAATAGAATTCACTTTAAATACAGATGAAATACAAATTATTCTCCAAGGAATTCAAAATAGTACTTATAAAGGAAAAGATATAGAAATGATGTATAATTTAGTTTTAAAACTCCAAAACCTTTATACAAAATCCCTCGATAATAAATAAATATTTCATATTTATAATTATATTATAGGCCATAACGGAAGTGGGCTCATTGAGTAACCAACCATAATAAAGATATTAAAATGCCAAATTGGAAAAAATTAATAGTTAGTGGATCTGACGCAAAACTAAACACCCTTCAACTTACAGGGTTAAGTAGTAAAACAGATAATAATGTTTTAGTAATAGATTCTTCAGGAAATTTAGGAACAAAAGTAGCAGCCGCTGATGATGGTTCATCAGGTACTTCTGGAACATCGGGT
>Ga0181412_1000217_pt1 | contig 25090 bp, 21 predicted proteins | sample 35SPOviralmetaG_FD_130113 | JGI IMG/M metagenome (GOLD analysis project Ga0181412, IMG submission 130113) | Marine viral communities from the oligotrophic San Pedro Time Series (SPOT) site, San Pedro Channel, CA, USA - 35 SPOT_SRF_2012-08-15 | ecosystem: Environmental > Aquatic > Marine > Strait... | reverse complement strand
CACCTGGACCAGTAGATATTACAACTTCTGAAGTTGTTGCATTTAATTCATGTATTATTAGAAACTGTGGAACAGGACTTAGAATTTATGGTGCTAAGAGTGCAAATACTGAAAACAATTTAGTTCTTGGTCCAGACGACGAGTGGATTCCGACTGAGGATATCTATGATAGTGATTATAACTCAGTAAATATCATATGTTATAAAACAGTTGGTACTGGAACTAATGGTTCAATTAAATTCACCTTTGTTGAGGACAATCTTGCTAAAGATTTAACAAATACAACTGTTTCTGCAACTGTATATAAAATTCTGGTTGATAATCTTGGTAATGAGACAATTATTGGTACTCTAAATTATAGGCAGGATGGTAATCCTAGTAATCCAGAAATATCTGTTCTTGCTGCAAGTGTTTATGATGGAGATAATGGTGGAGTTCAAGTTCAAATTGTATCAGCTATTGATGCTAATGGAAATTATGAAATTTTCCCACAAATTGCTACACAGGCAGTTCATTCTATCCCATATAGAACCACATTAAGTGGTGGTTCTATTAGTAATAATTATAATTATCTTGCATATAGTGTTGTTGGCCAAGAGTCATTAGCAATTGGAGCTGCCAATGAGTATATCATTGATGGCGTAATTGATTATGATTCAACCAATGAAAGATATCAAATTAAAATTGATACAGATGTTACATCTGATTTTGAAACAGGCGATTTAGTTACACTTAAAGAGCATGCTACAGCATATGGATTGCCACAAGACATGACCGTTGTTGGTTTTGGATTTGCCGAGCAGTCATTTACATTAATCTTATCATTCACTGGAGGATTTAATACCTATCATGACCAGAACAATACTGGTAATGGTTGGAATCCTGCAACTAACGTCTTAACAATTGATGCAGGCGCTAGAGGATATATAGAAAAGAAAAGATCATTCACAATCGCAAAAGGTATCATAGGAGTCGAGTAATCCATGCCAGTAAACACTAACGTAAACAATAACTCTGCTGTTGTTGTTGTCGGCAGAACAGCTCCAGTACCTACTGGTCAGCAATCTGCAGCAAAATCAATTCCAGTTGTTATTGCATCTGACCAGGAAGCGATTCCTGTTGAGGAACAGAATAAGCAACAATCAGAAGTTGCTCTATCTCTGCTTGGTATACCTAGATCAGAAGTTGCTCTAGGTATCTTTGCAGACGTTAACACTTATGATGTTAACCCTACTGAATGGTCGGCAGAACCAATTCAATTAAAAACTGTCTTAGCAAATGAAAGAGCAGATTTTCTTGGATATCTTGGGCAACAGGACTGGGGTTTAAGTCATGTCCCTGCAGAAGCAGGAGCACTTATTGAAGCACCTGCTACTGAGTATGCAGTTTTAACTTCAAAGAGATTCTTTAGATACCAACCAGGACGTGTTTCTGCTGGTACGTTTGGTGTTAAATTTGGTCGTGCTCCTAATACTACATTAACTGTTTCTGGTGCGTATCCTTCAGGAACTAATCTTGAAGATTATATGCTTGCTGAACAAAATAAGCAAGTAAGACACCCATCAATTAAGAAATATGGTGTATTTGATAACTTTGATGGTTACTATTATGAGAGTATTAATGAGAGTCGTGGTGATAATTTCTGTTGTGTAAGAAGAACACAGTCACTGATTCAACAGAAGTCGAAATTTTTCTTCTTTGACCCATCTAATCCAAATAATCCTAAGCAATATGGATCAGCACAATATGATGACTATGGTAATTTTGAAATTCCTGGAATCTATTACAAGTATCATGGAGATGCATGTATTCTTCGTGATGGATTAGTTAATATTCATGCAGGACTGTTTGATCCATCTCTTTTAAAAGACAAGAGAAACATTGATATTGCTCAAATTAATGGAAATAACAGTGGTGGTGAAATTATCCTTGACACGGTTGAAAGTGAAATTTCTAATTTCCAGTATAACAATGTAACTGGTAGAGCAACTGTTACTACTGTTGGAGATCATGGATTTAAAGATGGCGATAGCATTACTTTAAAAGATATTCTCCTTTCATGTAATACTGGACAGAAACTTTATCCTAATAAGTATTCTAGAAAGTATTTTACTGTTGAGGCAGTTACTGGCAATACAATTACAGTTCATGTTGGTATTTCAAATTATGATGGTGTAGGAGCAACACCTGCATTTACTTCTGATACATTCTCTGGTGGTAATGTAACTCAAGTTGGATATAACTTTGCTACTTCTGATCAAAATATCACTAAGATTGAACGTGTCGATGGTGGTCAGTTAGAAATTACTACAAGTACAAATCATGATTTGATCGAAGGTGATCTGATTCAATTTAAAGATGCTGTATGGGATACTGGTACTTGGCCAGATATTACCGATACAGATCATCAAAACATGTATCAGGTAAGAAGAGCGAAGAATAGTAAAATCTTTGTTATTGCAATTGGTGACCAAGAATTTTCTGATTTAACTGATGCATCAACGTATACTAGTGGTGGAACTTATAGAAAAGTTACTTCAGTAACCACCGATGCTGGCACTAATACTAATTCTATTGCTAGTGTAGGATATGTACCTGCTACAGGTAAAATGACCATTAACTTTGGTCAAAGTGCATCTGGTCTAGGGTATCAAGTGAGTGAAGATATTCAAATCTCAAGTATTGCTACTTCCTGTAGTTATAATGAATCAACTGGTGCAGGATCACATAATACTGCAAATCCATCTAAAACCTATCCTGCAAAAGATGATGAAGATACGTTCCCAATTAGTAATGTAACTAGTAATACATTCACCTTTGAACTGTTCCAGTCAACTATTGTACATACTTATGTTTCTGGTGGTAGAGCAACTAATCTTGGACTTAGAAAAGGTTCTTCGGTTTATTATTATAAGAACGATCAAACTACTAACGGTGTAGATGGTGGTATTTACTTTATTGATGAAATTGTAGGACCAAAGGTCAAGATGACTATTGTTCCTACAAATGGAGATAATACTGGTGTATTTTCTTCTAGCAAATTAGTTCCAGTTGAGTTTGGTACTAGTGTTAATTCTGTAAATTATAAGTTAACACCTACTAATGCTGTCTATACTCCAACTGATGGTCTTATGACTATCACTACGAGTGGTAATCATGGGTTGGTTGATGGAGATAAAATTAGATTTAGTGATTATTCATTAGGATTTACATGTGATCTTGATGGTGATACTGTAACTAAGTATTATCCACGACCAATTAATCCATCCCCAGCATCAGGACTCAGTGCATTTGACCCTATTCAAGGTAAGTTTGTAACTGTAACAAAGATAAGTAATACACAATTCCAGGTACAAGTTCTTGCGACAGTACCATCATCAAATGTATCTGGACATCAATTTACATATGGTTCTCCGAATAGTATTACAGTAGAGAAAGATAGACCATATTTGGTAACTCCTGCTCCATTCATTCTTCCTGACACTACAGAGGGTCAGTATAATGGAACATTTAATGCTCTTGAACCTGATAAGGTTGAGGATTGGACTAATAATGCTTTTGGAGCATTTCCATATAAGTATACTTTCGGTGATACTTCTTATGGTTATGTCGGGACTAATGTTGCAGCATCATCTGAAGCTGGTGCTGCTTCAATTAAAACTGATATCGACTATGTTAATAATAATTTACTGAAAGATTGGATTTTTAATCATGTCAAACCTCAGTATTGGCCAGTATATGAGTATAGAGTTCCAAGATCTAGATTCTCAGGAGAAAAAATTGATGGTCAACTTGATCAAAGTGTTCTATATTCTGATGTAGTTTACTCTCAAGGATCACAGAAGTTCCCTGGAGAAGGTGTTGTCGATGCTGCAACTGGTAGTGGATTAGCAAGATCTTCTAACTGGAATCTCAATCCTGAGAACGTTACCATGTATAAGATTGAATTCTCATGGTATGGTGCTGTTGGTGCTCTGTTCCTTGCATACGTCCCTCTGGACTCTGGAGAGGCACGTTGGGTACGTGTACACCATCTGAGGGCATCGAACCAGTTGAAGGTCTCCTCACTGGGCAATCCGACGCTTCCTATCACCTATATGGTATATGGTGGTGGTACTGAATATTGTTATGGTTATAAGAATGCCTTAAGGCAGCAAAACTATATTAGTGGATCTTCTTCACGTTCAGAATATCTTGTTAAATATGGTGCTTCATACTACATCGATGGTGGTGACCGTGGAACTGTTAGATTGTTTAACTATGCGACGAGCAGTCCTGAGGAAGTGTTTGGTTCTAAATTAACATTTGATATTCCTAGTGGTGATGATTACACTGATGGTAGTGATTCTGGCGGTGGTGATTTTGCAAATGTTCCTTACATTGATATTTCAAGCGCAACAGTTGCTGGAACTAATAGTTTATCAGTGATTGATTATACATTCTATATGAATGCTACTGTAATTACTCCTGGTAGAGATGCAGGCGTGAAAGTTGTTTGGGTAGATACTGCAAATCAAAAACTTTATATTAATAGGAAATTGCCATCCGCTGGTGGTGGTGATTATCATCTTATCCTGGATAGACCAAAAGTTCTTATTGGATTGAAGTGTAGAGAAGAAGTTAACAGTGTAAGAAATCGTATTCAGGTATATCCTACTAGATTATCAATTGGTAATTCTGGTGCTTTTGCAACAATTAAACTTGTTAAGAGTCCTGTATTCCAAACTGAAGATGTTGTTTCTGGTCTTTTCACTAGTAATTACGACAGAGGTAATGCATTGAATATTGGTTCTATTGGTAAACCAGTAGCACTTGATAGTACACTGGTAACTAACCTTCCTTATCTAAATGAACTCGGAACAACATTTGGGTATTTTAGAGGATTCTTTGATGGTGATAGTGATAACATCATTACTATCTTTGGTAAACTTCAAAAAGATGCTAGTGGAGTATATCTCTTTAATGCAAATGAAAAAACAAATGTTAATCTTCAGATTTTTGGTGATTTCTTAAGAGCAGGTGAGTTCTACGAACCAAACCCAACTTCACTCACTATCCCAGCATCATATGCTCCAAGTGATACTCCTCTTGCAGCACTCTCTGCTATTTCTATTAGCACTGAGCAGAGAACACCGATTCCTGGAACTGGACAGCAAATTACAACATTATATACTCCGTCTAATAGTGGAGAACAATTTGAATTACAACAGTTCTTTGACTATAATAAGGACTATCTATCATTCCCTCTGACTAACGAGATTGAGACCTTATTTGTCCTTGGTAGTGAAAGTAATACATATAATAACACTAGTGCTGCAACTACAATTACTGCAGCAATTACCTGGGAGGAGCAATAGTCAATGTCTGGAGGAAATGACTTCGATGTCAAAATTGGATACAATAAAAGAGCTGCTGCTACTAGAGATCTAACTACTATTCTTCAAGACATTGAAGGTATTCCCCTAACTGATGAAACAGGTGCTGCCCTGATTACTGAAATTGATGGATTTGTTACTTCTGAATTAACTTCAGAAAAGGCATTATCTATCGGATTACCAATCGAGAAAAGAGTTGTCAATTCATTCTTCTCTTTCTTGTTTGGTGGTTCATTTGAAACAAAAAAAAGAGTACTTGATGCTAATAATAATATTCTTGTTGAATCTTTTATAAGAATTATTGATCCAAATCCAACGTGGAGATATATTCAACGAGGATTTCAACTTGATGCAGCAACTGGTAATCCTCTTTATGATGCGGATGGTACTAAAAAAGGAAATTCTTTTGAGACATTTATTGTTAAAAATGTTGTTGAAGAAGGTAATGTAGGACCAAATGCAGAATTTGTAATTAGATTTGAACTTGAGAGTGATCCTCTTAATGATGATGATACTCCTAACAGACAACCAATCTCATATGTTAGAAGAAAAGTTATTAAGGAAAGAACTGGTATTCTTCCAATTGCAGAAAGATTTGCTTCTGCATCTGAAGTAAGTTCTAGTTTACTTGGCATTGATCGTGCTGAGACACAATTAGGACTATTTTCTAATGTATCAACATATGGATTTAATACTGATGACTTTGTATTCTACACAGACAATCCTAGGAATGGTCCTAATGTATGGGTTTACAGAGAAAGTTCTTCTGGAGAGAATCATTATCCAGCAAGAATTGAAGAAGTTAAGAACGAGGGTGCATTAAAAATAGGATCTTTTCCAGTACCATATAACTTTCCATATCCTCCACTGTCTAAAAATATGGTAGGTGGCGTAGATATTGCTGGACTTTTTAATGAAACTAGTTGGGGTAAGTGGCAAAATTTCCTTAAAATAGGTAAGGCATTGTATGAGTTTTATCTTAACAAGAGAGATGAAAACACACCATCATCTGATCCAAACTCAAACTATGTAAAGTATGATACTCTACTAGGTAGATTTTTGCCAGCTATTAATATTTGGGATGATACAACTTATTATAGTAGTCGATTTTATGGTGGTAGTAATGATAGGTATTATAGAAGAATATCTATTTGGACTGATACTTGGCATTTAATTGAAAATGCAGAGTTACAGGACACTGTATCTGGACAGGCAATTAGTTTTGCTTTCTTATCTCTTGAAGAACTACAATTAAGAGGAACTGGATTAAATACAGCAATTGGTGCCGGAAGTGTTGATAATGATGGTGCTGTAGACATTCCTAATGGAAAAGTATTAAACCCTTTTGAAGAAAATTGGCTTAATGGTTATTGGGAAGATGCATCATCTTCTGGTTCAATACCTGATCTGGTAGATTTTCAACCAGGATATGGTCCAACAGGTGGACATTATGCACTTTTGCAATCTAGGCAATCGTTTAGATATCAACCTGGACGTATTAGTGGATATACTTTTGGTACTAGAGCAACATTAGAAAAGAATCAAGGTGACAATTATGCAGAATGGGGCATCTTTAATGATTTTGATGAATATGTATTCAGAAGAGAAGGGGCAAATTTCTATATTGTAAGAAGATCTAATATTCCATACCCATCAACATTCTTACAAGAATTAGGTGCTGTGGATGAATTTGGTAATGAAAATCCAGAGATTGTTAGAACTTACACTAAAGTAATCAGCAATGTAACATATAATATGCAAGAAGTTAAACTTAGTAAAGAAAAGTTTAATGGTGATAGTTTGAATGGTAATGGTCCTAGTGAATATCTGTTGACTACAGATGAAATTACCATGTACAAAATTGAGTTTGGTTGGTATGGTGCTATTGGTCTTAGATTATATGCATATATTCCTATTGACAATGGGAAGGCACGTTGGGTAGTTATTCATACATTTGTTATTGAAAACAAACTGAATGTCCCATCAATGGGAGATCCATTTTTTAAATTTAAATATGAAATTAGAATTGGTAGCGGACAGGGACCAGATATTACAGTACCTCAAGTTCTCTATAAGTATGGTACATCAATGTATATTGATGGTGGTGATGAAGGAACTGTAAGTGTATTTACTGAAACATCTGATACTAAAGCTTTACCATCAGGTGGTGACTACGTATCATTGTTTGGTGTATATCCTAAGAAGAATATTGTTAGTGGTGGTGGAGATTTAATTCCAAACAAGAAAATTATCATCCCTAAGCAGATGTCAATTAGTTCTAATGGATTTGCTGAGATTAATGTATTCAAGTGTCGTGGATGTGTTGGTAGTCAATTTTTATATCTACCTAATGCTAAAGCATTGACATTTGGGGATATTCGTAAACTTAAAAAAGTAGATATTAATGGTGGATCATTGAATACTGAAGTTACTCTTGCTCCTATTACAATTACTACATCTGCAGTAGGTGGTGATTTAACAACGGTTACTACAACAGATACTAATATACAGTATTTACGTAAAGGTGACTATTTGTTAGACACAGACATTAATGGTTCTTTAGTTACTGGTGCTGATGCGGGTAGAATTACAGAAATTACTGAATCTACTGGAACTTACACAATCACTATTAAAAATTATGGTAGTGTCCCAGAAGATACCACTCAGAGTTTTACAAATGCCGCTACGGTGTTAACATTTCAACCAACTTTTATTACTACAGATGATGAAAGACAACTTTATGACTTAGATTATAATGATTTTAATGCAAAAATAATCTATCCAAATCTTTATAATAGTTATATTGGTAATATTAGAAGTGGAGTTAACTTAAATACTGTTAACTTACTTCAATATATCAATGGTAATAGACATGAACTTATCACTGAAAGAATATTAGATCCTACTAAAATCATTGTTAATACAGTTGATTTTACACCACGTGATTTCTTTGGTGATCCTAATACAGATACTTTTGATGTAAGATTGTCTCAACGCAAAACTATAATTGGATCATCTAGTCCTGTTACAGGACCAGATGCTGCTCTTAAATGGTTGAATAATGATGCAAAAGATGGATCTCATGTAGCAGATTGGAGAATGGGATTCACTCCAAATAGACCTGAATTTAATATAGTTACGGGTGAAATTACCGGATGGAGAAAACCAAATGGGGATCTTATCACTGAAAGTAGAGGTCCAGCATCTAATCCAATTATTTCTAATGTAATTCTTCTTCCTGATTCTGAATATGTATCATTAGATCTTCATCCATATAGAACTGCATTAAATCTTCAAGGATTTGAAACTGGTGAAGATTGGGCAGCAAGAATTCGTCCATTTACTTTAGATTTTAGAATACCATCTCCTCCAGGATCAAACAGTGGAAGATGTAGTGAAATGGTATTAAATAAACAGGATGCTATCACAGTTAAAGTTAATGAAGTTGATAGTGCAACATTGCAAGCATTATCTCCAGTAGGTGGTTCTATTCCCCTAGAAAATTGGAGTGGTTTTGCTACTGCTACTGAAATTGATACCTATCTATCATCATATAGTTACTTCCTTGTTTCAAATACTTCAATTATCGGTGGATCACGTAATCCAACAGGTGGTCAATTTGCAATTAATAAAGATAATGTATTTGATGTTAATTTCTATGATTCAACACCTACTGCTCAAAGTGGTAGATTTCAAGATGTTCAAATTTCATATTCTTTTACTGATAATTCTGGTGACACGCAGATATTTTATATCATCCCAATCAACCTTAGTGTATACGGATCATTTACTTCTGATGGCGTAACACCAATGGTTCCTCTTAATTCTGATTTCTTTATTTCTTATAATAAAGTTACATTGAGAGCATGGTTTAGTACAGGTGACAGGTATGATACTCCTAATGGTTATGGCACTGGTCCAAACAGTGATGGCATTTTTGAATTTAGTGCTTTCCCCTTATATCCATTCGCACTTATGAGAGATAAAGCTGAGGTTAGATCACTTGAGGTTCATAATACGGACTTACTAGGTAATAGGAGTACTTATAATCCAGAGTGGAAATATTCATATGTAGATGGGAATCCTATGGTTGATTATTCTGTTGGAACTAATCTTCAAACGGGTCAACTTAATGTTAATAATGTGGGATCTAAAACTCAAACACCTGGTGGTGTTGATGACTTAGTTCCATCAGCATTTACACAAGTAAATAGATTATCATCTTCTCAAATAGATAAGCAGGGTGAATCATTATTAAGACCAGGGGATAATTTAACGACCCTATATATTAATGATGAAACTAAAACCTTTGATCTGACTGATGTTTTTGGATTTGATAGAAAAGTCATTACTCCAGATATCGTGAATACTGAAGCAGTTTATTTCGTAGGAAGATCACTTGATGGTACTTCTGTTGATATTCAAATCAACCTAACTTACGTAGAGCAATTATAAGATATGTCGATTAGAAATCCAGTCCTGTTTGGATTAAAGGTTGCATTTAACTTTGCAGATGCTGAATCTAAAATTGAATGTTTAACCAATTTAGGATTAGATATTAGAGATTTAGATGTAATTCGTGGTATCAACGATAGTGTTGTGAAACTCGATTTGCAGAATGTTTCTGGATTAGATGTCAACCTGACTAGATATCTGGATCGATTGAAAAGTGACACCTCATTATACGCTGGCATCATTAATAACGTTGGAGGGTATCAGTATACCCTACAAGGTAATTTAGAGGCATTTGGACCCCTCTCAGGGGGTGCTGTGAGGTATCAATACATACCATCGGATAAGGGCACTGGGTTAACTAAATCTGACTTAAAATACGGTGACATATCTACTTCTAGGGTAAGTTCATGGAGTGGATCTGATCCTGATGAAACTAATGAGGATCAAGCAATTTCTTATGGTGCATCTGTACAAGTAAAAAATGCAGTTAAACTTGGACAAAGAGCAGGTTGGGGTGGTCCTGGGAGTACAGAGGCAATTATTAATGTGCTGGATACACCAGAACCGATTAGATTTCCAACTGAAGTTGCCACCGATGTTCTAGAAATAGAGTTTAATGGCAGTGCAAGATATATCTACGCAATGCGTGGAATTCCTATTATCTTCACTACGGCATTTAAGAACATTGCCATGGATTTTGAGTTTGTTACGATATCTACTGGAAATCCAATATTTACTCTTCAAGCAACAGATAAATCTGAATCTGAAATTCAATCAACTCCACCAACATCAGGAAATGTATCAAGATTAAGATATAATGGTCCATCATATAAAGAAAGATTCGTAAAACTATACTATCCACCCAATAATATTACAGGAATTACTGCTGCTAGTTTAAATATCCGCAATTTGCCTAGAGTAAAGTTTTTTAACCTAACACAAATTTCAGTTAATAATAACCTACTTGGCGAAATGCCAGATTGGAGAAATATTACTTATGACTATGATAGAGACACTCCAACAAATTCACCAGAAACAAGATTAACATCAATTAATATTAGTACTAATCCTCTCAGTCAAACTGATGATGAGAATTTACAGCAGTTTGGAACTGATGTTATAGAAAGATTACCTAAGAAGTTGATTACACTTTCTGCTTCAGCGACATATAATGCACATACTACATTCAAGTTAATTAATGAGTCATGTGTAGTTATATCCACTCAAGCAGAATATTTAAGTATTATAGTTGATCCAACAATTACTCAAACTTTTAGTTTTACTCAGACCTTAAGCACGGGATCTGGTGCATCTGCAGAGACAACTTATATTGAGGGATATTATTGGGATAAGCAAGTTCATCCTGTTTCAGGAGATTATCTTGTTTATATTAAAGAACCTGTAATAACTAAAGATTCTACTTGGACTTCTTCTGATCTTGAAACTGAAAGTGAATGGCGTAATGCAATTATAAATGGTAATCTTGATAACTATAATGCATATTTTAAACCATTGAATTTGGCAAGTAGATGTCCAAATCTTCAATCATTTACTATGAGACAAGGTAGTGGTAGGAGAATTTATAAAAATAGTAATACAAAGGGACCTGTACCTTCAGGTTCTGAGGCAAATATTAGTTATCAAACTTCAACTGAATATACTCCAACAGTTGATTTGGAATCTATAAGAACTTATGATGTATATGATAACTCATATACTAAACTTGCTGATATTTTTAAAAGTCCTGGAACATATATTTCTGGATCTAGTACATTAAGAACATTTAATGTTGGTGAAAATGAAGCATTATCTGAAGTTGCAGATAGTATTGATTTTGCAAAGATGACTAACGTCAGTTCAATTCAAATCAATGACAGTGGACTTCCAATTCCATCTGGTCTCGGAGGTAATACATCATTAAGTTCTTTATCATGTTCTTATACTAGATTTCCAAGTAGATCTAGCAGTACAGTTCCAACAGCATATCAAATCTCACACCCTGACGGTGGATATGTAGATGGTGATGGAAATGGTAATCCAAGTAATAGAACAAATCATTTATTTAATAACAAATTTCCAACTCTAGAGAGTGAGTATGAATTAAATGGTTGTTCTAGTTTATCTTCTTTAAGTTTTTATAATTCTAGATTGGATGGAATGATTCCTAAATTCTTAGGTAATGGTAATTTATCCAGTATTGACTTTAGAAATACTAGTATTGAAGGTGGTAGACCTAAAGATCCTAGTTCATCTCTCAGTGGTAGAAGATATGTCATGTGGGATGATACTTTTGAAGATGCTCAAAACATTAAAACTATTAGAATTAGAAGTGGTTCTTTGGGTAAAAATATTGGAATTTATAATTCAGCAACTCAGGAATATACTGAAGCATCTTTTGAAGGAGCAACATTTAATCTCCCTCTTTTAGAAACAATTGATATTGTTAGTACTAATAAATTGCTAAGAGGTCCTTTCTTCAATACTAGTGGAGCACCTAATCTAAAATATTTGTACTCTGCTAGTAGTGGATGGGGAGAAGATTTACCACTAGGTGCTCCAGTACCATCATTTGCAAGCAATCCAAATCTCATAGAAGTTGATTTGAGTGGTAATAATTTTAGCGGACAAATTGTATTATTTAACGCAAACAAGTTAAAGAAATTCTACCTCCAAAATAATCAAGTTGAGGGTATTGATTTAAATAATTTTAGTGGTCTAAATTCATTAGAATATTTTATTGTATCTAACAATCAAATGGAGGGTCAGTTCCCTAGTTTCTCATCTAGTGCTCCTAATATTCAATATATCTCTTTTGCAAATAATCAATACGGCAATCCACAATCAAATGGAGTTGCTGCATACACTCCTGGATTATTATCTAATTGTACTAGATTGAGATCACTTGACATGTCTCAAAATAGTATGAGTTCTCAACTAGTTGATGAAATTTTACTTGATATGGTAGCCAATTATAATAATGCTCCAAGAACTGGGGTAGTTGTTAACCTTACGTCTAATAGTGCTCCATCTTCTGTTCCGGTCACAACACCAACTACTACAACTACAACTAATAACGAAATATTTACAGTATCACAACCTAATCCACTTCTACCAAGAACATTATTCACTAGTCCTAATGACTTTACTATCAATTTGCAAGATGGAGTTAGTCCACTTGACCCTAATTTCTCATTTGATACTGAAGTTAAGCAGAACGGTGTAGATATAACTAGTACATTGAACATTGATTATGCTAGTGATACTATTCAATGGGTTGGTGGGGCATTTCCTCCAGATGGTGCAACTATTGAGATTCTCGTAACTACTGTACAACAGGGAACCATAACAACTATCACTGGTGGTGTAAAAACTGCTGAACAATTAAACAATTTAGGTTGGATCGTTAGGACAGAGTAAATGGCTAATCAAGGTTTTGTACAATCATTAAACTTACTAGAAGTTCCTAATGGGGCTGAATTTATTCAGAACCTTGCTGGTGGAACTGTAGATGCAGACATGAGATTGTTTGCTGGATTATCATCTAAACGATCTCAACTTTTCTGGGATAGGTACTACAATACAGTATCTGTTGAGAAATCACCATCAACATTAACACAATCAACACAATTTCAGTGGCAGACAGATTATACGTATACTGATGATGATATTTTATCGGTAACACCAATTAATCTTTTAAAAGATGTTGCCGCACAGTTTATTGGATTTGATAGTGATGGAGTATTAACAAATAATCTAGCTGGTAGTGATATCACTTTTGATAGAGGTGAAGGATATACACCAGGAACATATAATTTAAATCTTCAAGGTGGTAGTGGTAATAGTGCAACAGCAGAAATCATTGTTAATTCTGATGGACTTGTAAGTTCTGTTGAAGTTACAAATAGTGGAAATGGATATGCATATGGTGATACATTTAGTGCCACACTTCCGGGAAATGGTGTAGGATTTACTGTTAGAGTTATTGGATTTCCTTGGAAAGTAGTACTTGTTGGTAATTTTGCATGGGATGTTGCAGCACTTACTAATAAACTACAAGTGAAAGTTGTTAATACATCTGCTGCTTTAGATGGTACATACAATATTGATATTCCAAATACAGGTGTTAATATATGGCACTTGCCTAACTCATCTAATTTGGTAGCATATGATGTCAATAGAAACATCTATGCAGATACTAAAATTTCAAGATTTGAAGAATTATATGATGCTGACGGTAATGGTTCTCTTACTACATCTGATAGAGAATTAATTAATATATGGTATACAGCATATCTTGCTGGTACTAATGAAACTAGTACAATTGCATTGTTAAATTCATATTTTGCTTCAAATGGAATACCAGCAGGAGCAATTAGAAATACAGGTACTAGAATATATAATTATCTTTCAGGTTTAGAACCATCACTTTGGGATCTTGATGGCACTGGAGTTCCTAATGCCAGTAAAAATAATACATATTTTCTTAATTATTTGAGTGGATCTAACTACACATCTCCATCAGCAAATACATTAGTAAGTCAAGACGCAACAGCAACTGCATCAAATACGAAACATTCAATTGCAATTGAATTCCTTGTCCCAAAAGATCCAAACTATAGTGTTCCAGCTCTTGTAGTAGAAGAGTTTGAAAGACCATACTTTGTTTTAAGTCATTTAGATGGTACTAGTTATGTTAATGTATTTGACAATTTTGGTTTGTATGGATCAGTTCAACTTTGCACCACTAGTCAAACTGATTGGATTAATAATGTTCAGGTAGGATTCTTTAATGAAACTTACAATTATAGAATTATTGATAAGTATTCTATACGAAATATAGATTCAAGTATTACTTATTTTGTTAAGATTGTTACCCCTGGTACTGGTAGGGCTATTCTAAATCCATTTGGTTCAAGTCCTACGCTTACACCAATCAACTCTAGTCCTGTATTTGACTCTTCAATTGAATATGGAGCATATGATTCTGATTCAATTAGTAAATTCTTTTTGAGAACAAATCCAAGAAGTGTTACTGATACTGCAAAGAGTATTGTTACTTTCTCTGAAAGATATACAGTAATTGATTCTAATTCTAATTTTAATGGTCAATTAGTAAATGTAACTACATTGATCCCTGATATCATTTTAGAAAGAGATGATTCTCTTACTACAGAGAATATTGAAAATCTAGAAGCACCTGTTATTGTTGATAATGGTGTTAATGCTACTAATTTTGGTGGAATTGCAGGAGGATTTTCTTATAATGTTGATGGATATGCTGATGAATTAGAGGTAGTTAGTGATAGAGTTTCACAATCAATCTATTTAAGATCTACAAAGTATAGAATTGATAGAAGTTTATACTATCTTGAAGAGATTACTATCAATGGATTCATGTCTTCATATGATCCAGATGAACTTAACCTTACTGATGCAGATATAGTAACTGATTTATCACCAGGCATCTATATTTCATCAGCAATTTCGCAGATTACAAATCCACTAGCATCTGACTTTGCAAATAAAACAAGATCGTTCTCTAGTGATTATAATCCATGGAAGGATACTGCAGTAGCAGGTGCATTATCAACAACATCTCTAGCAGTAACTGTTAATGATTTAGTGTGGACTAATGAAATCAAATTAGATGTTAACACTTATGTGAACTCTTCAAGTGGTCAAACCCTTGATAGTAATTTCAATCAAACTACAGTTGCTGCTGGACAATCATTCAAACTCAAAATGTTGGTTAATGGTGAAGAATATTTTATTATTATGCGTAAACCTTAAGGATTGCTGACATCAGTTGGTATACTATTACCAATTAAAAGATCATACTTAATGCCACCGAATACAACTGGAAGTTTTTGATCTACTGGTAAATCAGTATTAGCAATAGTAACTGGAATTGGATAGATTTTATCCTCAGGGTGGATTGCTGAAATACTTCTAACATTAATCAATCCATCAACATATAAGTCAGGATTTGCAGTGGTTGTAGATAGACCAATTGAAGAACTATCAAATGGTGGTGATGTATCAAGGGGAGGGCAACATAGTTCTCTATTTGTTCTAGTATTGGAGAATGTGTAAACTGATAGAGCGTTAGTAGTATTTTGTAAATTTGTAAAAACATTATTAGTAGTACTTGGTTGTGTCACGTCAACTTCTGTTCTATTCGGATTGATCATTCTGATTCCAGGGAATCTATTCTCAATAGATCGTGGTGTAGGTAATATTGAATAGGATTTGTTGCGATATTGCATGTAATGGAATTGCTTATTAATCCAATTATTATCGTCATCAGTATCTTGAATGGTTATTGGACCATCATTCTGATATAGATTTATTAATTCTGATTCATTAATACTTGGTGAATTTGTAACTGTTTGAGAATTACTCTGACGATAAGAGAATAGAGTTTCAGTATCAATAATAGATTCAAACGTTTCAAAATGCATTAAGTAACCAGTAAGGCTATATGTTTTATAATAAGTACCATTCTTAAGCACGTAAGTAATATTTCCTTCACCGTCATCTTGTATTAAATGTGTACTATTAACAAAATATGCTTGTGCCTCTGCTTCAGTTAATGTAATATCAGCACTTATTTGATAAATTCTGTCTGGATATGATGCAGGGTTAGCGTTGTATAAATTGAAGATATTCTGAAGAGCAGATTTAGTACCAGTAGTTCCCCAATATCTCAACATATTATCTTGAGCAGGATTGAATTGAATTTTTGTAAAATCAAATGAACTGATAGGGAATTCACCAAGATCAATTTTAATTGGTTTTAGTGTTGTTCCATCACTGCAAAGTTCACCACCATTCCAGACAGGAACAAATCCATTATCTGGATTTGGTACTGATTTGATATCATCTGCAACTCTAATAATAAAGTAATATTTCTCAGAATCAGCAATTGCCACATTATTGTAAATATCACCATCAATTCTAATCATACCTTCAACGATACCTACAGGGAAGAAACCCCATACAGGGAATCCTGGATATCTTTCTGTAAGTATATCTGCAATACCTGTTCCAGTGAGTTGTGCATAAACTTGTGCTCCACCAAAACGTTTGACACCTGAAGGATTGTTAGAACCTGCAACTCTTGTTGCTTGGTTTGGGAAACTAGATCCTGTATATGCATCCATCCACCATGCAACAGATGGACCAGTACCCCAATTACTATAAGATGTATTCCTAAATGTTTGCGTTGGTGTAAATACCATCCTTGAAGGATGATTACCAGAGGTATCAGTTCTATACTGACCAGTCAGTGAATTTTCTGTAAATCTCACGTCATTTCCAGTAAGAGGAGATCCTTCATGAATTTTGACTGGGAAATATCTCGTATTAACAGTACCTGCATCTTTATAGTCATTTTGAGCACATGCAATACCATCACAGTAAGCTTGTAATGGTTTAGTAATATCAATACCCTTATCTTGATAAATTGCTACTGGACCAGCATTTACGCCTGGATATGGATTTTGGTCATCTATTTTAAGAGCAACTCTACTATTAGGTTCATCAACTGTCACCTTAGTAATTCTTACATATGATGATGTAGATGGTGAATCTCTAAACACAATTACTTGTCCTGCATTGATATCAGACAATCTAAGTGAATTTGTATTCAGGTAATGTATATTGTCAGTAGAATCCCATGTTAATGTACCAGTAGCAACAAATCCTCTATGGTCAAGAACCCACAATGACTGTGAATTAAATGCATTAGTTGACTGTTTGTTTACGATAACATTAGCGGTAGAACCAAGGACATCAATAATTCTTGTGCCATAAGGTATATTATCACCACCAATGAATCCATTATCATTATTGCTGATGAGATAGTTTCCAACCTCAACATCAGTGCCATTACTAAGAGTGATTAATCTAGAATCCTCCACCATACTACCAGTTCTACTCAATGCTACGGTGTTCCAATTCTCTTTTGGAGTGTAGATTGACTTTAGAGGTAGGAGTGTAAACAATAGGTTATATTGATCACCCTTATCAACTAATTTCTTCCTACCAAATGCTCTTTGATCTACTCCATCTTCTCTACTTGTACCACCATTTGCAACTGAGTTATCTAAGAATGTCTTAAAGTCACCAATTTGAAAGAACTCGTAATCTTTATCATAGAAATGCTTATAGGATACTAATCCATAACTTCCATTGGTCTCAGTTCTCTGTCTAAGGATCCATGCTTTATTAGTTGATCCAGAATCAACATCTTCATCTTTAATAAAGAATGTCCAGTCAAAAGCATAATCAACATAACGATCAAGATATTGCTCAATGGTGATATATCTTTCTCTTGTTGTCAGTTCACCAATTCTCGCTACATGTAATAATGTATTGAAAGTATTTGATTGTGCTAATGTTCTATTCAATGCTCCTGTAGTATATGATTCTTCTATGGGAGTATTATCTAATTCATTTCCTACTTGAACGCTATATTCACTAATTGCATTAGGAGCAATATATGATGATCCACCACCACCTGCTGAACTTCCAGGACTAGAATCATTATCACTATTACCGCCACCTCCACCAAAGTAACCACCACCGCCGCCACCGCCAGATCTGCTATCAACTGCTCCATTACCACCTTCTAATTCTGCACCAGCAGATCCACTTCCACCGCCACCGCCACCTGCACTTTGTGTGGCACCAGATCCTGAAAGTTGACCATTTCCATCCTCCCCATTAAAGTCACCACCAAAACCACCTCGCTCACCATATCTAGTAGAACCACCGGCACCTGCTGCAATTATAATAGCATTTTGTATTGCAACACCTGTAGGTACTTCTGCAAACAATCCAGTAAATCCACCACCTGCATATCCATTACTACCACTATTACCACCATTACCAGTATATAAGTTTTTAACTGTAGTAGCAGTAGTAACATTAACACCCTTGATTAAGGTGTAGGTTGTATTAGCAACCATTTGAAATTGTCCAGTTAGCGTAGCACCATTTCTTCTGTCTGCAGTACTGATACCACCACCTTGACCACCACGTAATACATAATTGAATGTTATATCAGCATTAGGTGTAAGTGTATAGTAAGATGTACCAGTTAAACTAATAATATCTCCTGCTACTAAACTTGATTGATTCGTATTAGAAATAACACTATTATTAGTTTCATTATATCGTACAAGTTGAACATCACCTGAAAGAGAACCTGGTGCTACAGTAAATGATGCAAAAGAGGTGCCAGGACTGACATTTTCAGCTGCGCCATTAACTGCACCACCCTCTAAGCGATAGTAATATTGCTGATCATTTTTATTACCTGTATTAATGTCATATTCATCATCTAACGCTACTGTAATAGTATTAACACCACCAGATGAAGAACAACCAGTAATTACATATCTTCTAGCACCTGGTTCTGGATCAGTTATACCATACCTGTAATCATAAATGTAGTCATTTATCATTAAGTTCTCATATTCTTGATCAGTAACTGTTAATTGAGTGCCATTGACAATATTAGTTGCAGTTAGTGCAATATTAGTTTTATGTCTAAATGAATTAAGATATGTCTTTAATTGCTTTCTATTATATGGAGTATATCTAACTGCTGCTTTTAATCCTTCAGGAGAGTTACCGGTAGTAAAGTAACCACCACTAGTTAAATTATTACCCCACCCATTTACAGGTTCATCAAGAGATGCAGCAGTTAGATTTAATTTGTTGAATTCTTCTGTGACTTCAATAAAGAATTCAACAATTTTAATTTCCTTATCATAATCAACAGGTGTTAGAATTCTATACTTCTGTGAAGGAACTAGACCTTCTTCAATATCAAGGAAGATTAAATCACCATGCTTTAGTTGCATAGGATCTGGTAGAGCAACACGTACTAGTTGCCTAGTAGGGTCATTATATACTGCGAGAAGTTCATCAATTTGATTTCTATTATAAAGCGTACCCTGTAAACTTCCAGTTAGAGCATTTAAGTAATTAAATCCAGTAGTGTTGGTGTTTCCATATCTCACCAATTCAAATGATGATGATGAAGGATCTTGAAACTTAAAGATTGTAGATCCTGTAGTTCTAATGAAGAATCTAAGTGTACCTGAAACTGTTGGTTTATAGAATCCTTGCCAATTAGTACCACCAAATAAGGAGAGGAATGAAGATTGTAGTTTCTCACTGTATACAAACTGTCCTCTCTCCCAGAAGTTATCAGTCAACGTAATAATATTACCATCAGAGTCAACCTCATCATCAAGAAAGAATTCTTCATAAGGACCAAGTAGTAACCAATCTGTATTTACTCCAGGTACACCAGTGTTCTCCCTCTGAACTCTACGCCATAATTGATTATCATATTGTACAACATCACCAATACCGTAAGTACCACTACTCTCACTAATACTGCTATGAGCAGGAGCATCTCTAATGATGTTCTCACTGTCATAATATCTCGCATTAGGACCATCACCACCGAAGAAGAATGGTTCACCAGTGGAGAAGTATGCAGCATCTAACCTGTTCTTAATCTTAATGAGTGGTCTGTATACTTTAGGGTTAGTGCTATTGTCAATGATTCCATTCTCAATAATAGTAAATGCAACAGTAACTCCATCCAAACTAGCAAATGTACTAGTAGTAATATTTGTGATATAGATACCTCTGATAGGTTCTAAATCTGTTGTGGTAAAGGATTGCTCACTACCCAACATGCTAGGAGTGCTTAAGACATTATTAAGTGCTGACGTAGGCGAGGGCAGGTCAGCAAGATTAAAGTCCCTTCTCAGTCCAAATCTGTTAAATTGCTTTTGAGCCATGAGTATATGGGTTGCCTTTTCTTTTTATTTATGGTATAGTAGTAAAGTCAATCTCATATTTATATGGAATTTCAAAAGTACATCGACAACCTGACCAACCAACTGCAACTCGTCAATGCTGACATTGTAGAGAAGCAGGAGGAACTGGACAAACTCAAAGAGTTTCGCTCTCGCATCAAAGGTGGTATGGAAGTGGTAAAGCAAATCCAGACGGATCTTGCTGAAGAATCTGCTCCACTGCCACTACAACAAGAAATACAACAGTCAATTCAAGAACTGACACAGGGACGCCATGGTGGTGATCTTGATGCTCTATAATAAGAAGGTAATCGAGGGAACACCCATGCAACTCACCACACTCGTCACCACCGTTGACTTCTTTCCTGAAGCATTCATTGCTGAAGAAGATGGTGTGATTGTCAAGCGTTTCCAGAAGCGTGTCACTTGGAATTCTAACGGTATCAGTTCATACAGCACTGTCACAGCACTCACAGCACGTAACGAGTGGTCTGAGCGCATTGCTAACGGTGCTGAGGTGACTGACCTTAACCTTCAGCAGATGCCACGCTCTGAGTACACTCCCATGGCATGTGTAGGTTGATGAAATTTGCTCAACAACTCTTAGGTGGAATTTGTGGTGCTGCTATCGGCATCATCTGTTACGTGTTCTTTGTATCAGTGTGTGATAGTAAGATGACGAATTACTATGACTCAACTATTCAGAGAGTTGAACATGAATGAAACTACACGACAGCAAATGATTGATCAATTGTGTGAAGATTATTTGATAGATGGTGACTTTGAGTACATGGCACTCGAAGAGTATCGTCTCATGCTAGAATGTTACAGTGATCAAGATTTACAGGACACTATGGAGGAAATCTCATGAAACACCCACTGACTAACAAGAAGATATTCAAAAAGTTTTGGAATCATACTGTTGATGTAACAACGGAAGTTCTTTACACACCAGATGGTATGCGTGCTGCTTATGACAGAGGTCGTGATGACCAGTTGAAGCAGGTTATGGAATGGTTAGACGAAAACATCACTAACTATACCGACAATGATTACCTCGGCACATCTAACCCTTTCTATTTGTTAGACAGTCATTTGGAAGACGCAATGCGTCCTAAAAAGAAGGGCAAACGATGAAAACTAAAAACCTTGACAACATTCCACTAGGAACATGTGTATGTTCATCATGTGGTATACGTAAATCAAACATTGAATATTCTTGGTATGGAACTAGATTCACAAAAGATGGTTATCGTCTTCGCGTTAACACATATTGCAATAGCTGTACTTCTGTTAATGCTAAGGAACTCACTGCTATTAAAAAAGCAACGCTAAAGAGTCATCCACGCCCTGCATATGGAGAACCATGTGCAATATGCACCAAACCAGTGTATGAACACAAAGCATCTGTACCTGATGGTGTAGATGGTACGTGGGGATGGCAATGTGACCATGATCATGATACTCAAGAGTTTCGTGGATGGTTATGTAAGAAGTGCAATACGGGTATGGGAGCACTGGGTGATGATCTAGAGTCATTGTTACGTGCGGTCCAGTATCTTGCCAAGCAAGATGACATGGAGATATACACCGTATGGAATGGTGGTAAAGACCGTATTAAGTGTAAGGTTGATCTCACACGCGGAAACTGAATACATACTACTATGAATTGCGCTTGACAATTCTATGAAAATCAAGTACAATCACCATAGTTCACAAGTTCACGGAGGTTTCACCATGTACACACGCATCGTGGACAGAAATGTCTATTATGTTGACGAAGAACCGTACAATTCAAACATCAAGTGTGTTCATACTGAGCAAGGATGGTATGTAGAACTATCTTTCAGTGATGGTGGACACGATGTGTACGGACCATATTATTCTAAAGAGGAGGCATCCAATGTTTTTTGACACTACCTATGACCTATTTGATGAGAAAGCAGATGCTGAAGCGCATCGTTGTGCATTAGAACTAGAGAAGCGTGCTGCTGAACTAGAAGTTACCGTAGATTATTTCATTGAGGAATTTGACATTGATGACTTCAACTTTTAAATTGAGTCAGCGAGAGTTATTTGTGCTCATTACAGCAATGCAGCACATGACATATCAACAAGTGCCACATTATGGAGACACAGAACTAGTATCTGACCTCTATAATAAGTTACATTCACGCCATGAACATCTTGAACGACTTCATCATGACTACATCCACGACATTTGACCAGGACATGGTGTTTGCTCCTCTTCCTATGAAGAGACCATCAGCACCAACACTACGATCAGTACGTGATTCATCGCATACATGGAAACTGACACTGCATAAGCAAGACGGTACAAAACTTGTACGCTTTGCATCCACAAAGAAACATGCATTAGCAGTAGGACAAACCATTCACAATGGTAAAGATCGTCCTACCAAGATGTTCCACATTGAAAAGGTATAACCAATGACAAGTGAAATCTGGAGTCCACAGAGAGAGATTAAACTCTTAAAGAAAGCACTGAAGCAGGATCATCTGTACAGTGATGAGGAACTACGTAAGATGAAAGGACGCTTACGTGATATGTACATTGTCAACAAACAACTAAAGAGAGGACCAGGTTTTGGCAGAGCATCCTGAGATTGCAGAGTACGATTGGATTGATGATTGTTTCCGAGTATGGGAGACCAGATTCGGATGTTGGCAATCAGAAACTAAGGAAGGCAGACGAATGCTCACTGGTCTGCATAGGGATAATGTCATTCTCATGACACGATGGCATCTCAAGTGTGAGCAAGAGGGTTGGCCAGAAGGATCAGTCCGAGTATGTAACATTTCAAAAGGAGTCGAACTATGAGTACAAAGAGTCGTATCACTGAGAAGGGTGATATGTGGGAGTGGGAACACTCACCAGAAACTGAAGAAGCATTGAAGAAGTTGCATGATCAGATAGATCGTGCTAAGATGAAGACCGAGGACGATACAAAGGGATACGATACGTATTCCAAGTAATCCTCTTTCCATTCATTCTTTATTATGAAGTATCAACTCGACGAGCATGATCTGAAAATGATTCGTACTGCATTATGTTATTTTGACATGTATGAGGACGGATCATATGACAAATGGTTTGGTAAAGACCAAAACAAGATGAATGAGTCATTTGACTACCTCTACGAAATAACCTCTTAGACCCCTCTACAATCCCCTACAACACCCCTCACTACCATATTATGTACAAAGACCTCACCATGGAACTAATAGAAGATTTAAATGCTGATGGAGAGTTTTGGGATTCCGTCAAAACACCATGGGAAGATTACGATGATTACTTCCCTGAAGAGGAACTAAATAACGAATCCGAACAACCTTCCTATGAAGAACTCTAAGATCGTGATGTATCCACTCTCACTTGACCATGCAAGTATAATCAAGAACCTATTGCATAATGAACGACTCAGATATAAAGGAATCGATCAACCAAACGAAGGAATCTACTTCAAATCGATTGACGAAGCAATCTCCAGAATGGATCACCCCGACAAGTATTACCCATCTTAAGGTCAGGGAGACCGTAACCTATGAGAATCGTCTTGCCACTGTTACGTTCATTTGTGCTCAGTATGTCGTCATTACTCCATGGGATCAAACCTATGGTGTCTGTGTGGCAGAGCAACACTTGTTTCGAGTCAAGCAAATATCTACAGGAACTGGACAACTTCCTTCCTAAGTTTCTATCAGGAGAATTATCAATGGAAGATCAGGCAATGTTCATACAAACTGTAATCGATTTAGATTTACAGGATAGATATGACCTTCATCAAGAGTGTAAATACTTTGTACTCGAAGGACTCTGTTACGAGGTATTCTTAGGCGATGACTAATTCAATCCCACCAGCATATTATACGACTGTATCCAATGGGTACATTCAACTTCGATCATCACAACGATCAGGAGTCATACAAACATTTGGAACTAAGATACAAACTGCACTTGTACAAGGTGATCAGATTGTTGCAACGTCCGAATCAGGTGTGACATACATTTATAAAATTGTAAACAACTACGCAGTATTAAAGAAAACCTTTTGGAGATGATTTTATTATGACAACAAAATACGTAGTACTGTTTCAAAGACCAAATCGTATACCTAACATGGACCAATGGTTTGATAATAGGAAGGATGCGGAAAGAAGGTGTAGTGAGTTGATTGGTATGCTTGATTGGTTGTATGAAAGGAACAATAAGGTGGAAGGACCGTCTAAAGTATGGATAGAAGAGAAGGAATGAACTAGAAATGTTAATGTTTTGTTAAATTGTTTTAATGTCAAAATAAATATACTTTGTTTTTCCACAACCCTGTGGAAAACTTTGTAATATCTGTGGAAAACCTCTGAGTACTTGTGGTCTTAGCACGTCAGCACACATCT
>Ga0181412_1000216_pt1 | contig 25111 bp, 24 predicted proteins | sample 35SPOviralmetaG_FD_130113 | JGI IMG/M metagenome (GOLD analysis project Ga0181412, IMG submission 130113) | Marine viral communities from the oligotrophic San Pedro Time Series (SPOT) site, San Pedro Channel, CA, USA - 35 SPOT_SRF_2012-08-15 | ecosystem: Environmental > Aquatic > Marine > Strait... | reverse complement strand
TGCAGTCGTAGAAATTATTGATGTATCCAGCACAAATGTAAACATTATTGATAATGAGGTAAGTGTGAATCCAACAACAGATTTGTCTTATAGCACTGCTTATTATGTGAACATTGATTCGGGTGCATTTCAAGATGAAGCAAATAATAGTTTTACTGGATTGGATTCATCATTCAATAGTGGTATGCGATTCACTACAGAAATTGATGTGTATTCTCCGATTGTGACCAGTGTTATTCCTGTACTGAACGCAACTGATATTTCGATTAATACCTCTTTGGAATTTATTTTCAATGAAGATATTTCGGCTGTGAGTGGAAACATCACAATCTACGATGCCTCTGAAAATTCCATTATACAAGTACTCGATGTATCCAGCGCAGATGTATTAGTATCTGGAAATCAAGCGACAATAACTTTACAAACAGATTTGTCTTTTGATACATCGTATTATGTAAACATTGATTCTGGTACTTTCCAAGATGATTTGGGCAACACTTTTACCGGACTGGATTCGTCATCCAATAGTGGAATGAGATTCACCACGGCAACAGATTATATATCACCTGTATTGACAAATATTTCGCCATTATTAAATGCGACTGATATTTCTATAAATACCAATTTGGAATTTACTTTTGACGAAGATATTTCAGATGGTAGTGGAAATATAACGATTTATAATGCCTCAACAAATGGTATTATTCAAACAATAGACGTTTCCAGTTCCAATGTTGATATTTCAGGAAATCAAGTTATAGTAAATCCTTCAACAGACTTACCTTATAATACATTATTCTATGTGAATATTGATGAAGGTGCATTCCAAGATGGATTTAATAATAATTTTGCTGGATTAGATTCGTCGTCCAATGATACCGGAATGCGTTTTACAACAGAACCCGATATTATACCGCCCACTTTAATTAGTGTTTCTCCTGCACTGAACGCAACTGATATTTCTATCAATAGTAATCTTATTTTTACATTCAGTGAAAATGTAGTAGATGGAAGTGGAAACCTATACATTTATGATACTTCCACGAACACACTTTTAACTACTTTTGATGTGACGAGTTCAAATATATCCATTTCAGGAAGTCAAGTAACACTGAATCCAAGTACCGATTTATCATTTAATCGTTCTTTGTATGTGAATATTGATTCGGGGGCCTTTGAAGATGAAGCAGGCAATATTTATACAGGGTTAGATTCATCTGGTTCTGATACTGGCATGAGATTCACTACTGAATTGGATGTTACATTTCCAAGTATAATTCAGTTCAGCCCAACAGCCGAATCTACAGATGTAGTGATAAGTACTAATTTAGAATTCACATTTAGTGAGACGATTGTCATTGGTAATGGAAACATCTCCATTCATCGTGCGTCAGATGACGTAATTATACAAACATACGATATTTCCAGTTCGGAAGTGTCTATAAATGAAGATAAAGTAGTAATCAATCCATCTACCGATTTTCCGTACAATACAGCATTATATGTAAATATTGATTCTGGTATAGTGAAAGACCTGCGTGATAATGATTTTACAGGATTGGATTCGTCAGTAACTGAAACAGGGTTACGTTTCACAACATATCCGGATACTTTTGCGCCGTCGCTTGTTAGTTATTCCCCTACATTAAACGCAACTGATATTTCATCAAATAGTACTTTGGAATTTACATTCAGCGAAGATATTTCAGCCAATAGTGGAAACATAACTATTTATCGTACTTCAAATGATATTATTTTACAAGTGATAGATGTTACTTCTTCCAATGTGGTTGTATCTGGAAGGGATGTCACTGTAAATCTACTCCGAGAGTTGCCATCTGATTTAGACGTGTATGTAAATATTGATTCAGGTGCTTTCAAAGATAATGTAAATAATCTGTTTATTGGATTAACCTCATCTTCAGTAGATAATGGAATGCGATTTACTATGGTAAGTTCAGACACAGAACCAGATGTTACACCACCAACACTAATTAGTATTTCACCAACATTAAATTCGGCTGACCTTCGTTTAGATACGTCTTTGATATTTACTTTTAGTGAGGAAGTCGTACCTGTTACTGGAGGTATAGTTATTTACAACGCATCAAATAGTACAATTATCCAAACTATAGACGTTAATAGTTCACATGTTAAAGTAGTAGGAAGACGAGTCACTGTAACTCCACCAGTATATTTACCAGAAAATACCCAAGTATATGTGAATTTTCATACCAACACATTTTTAGATTATGCTGGTAACAATTATGCTGGTTTAAATTCGTCGGTTGCTGGGTCTGGAATGAGATTTACTACAGTGAATTTGGCACAAACACGATTGTTTGATATTATTAAGTTTTGTCAGGACAAAAAATGTCAACAAAATATTCAATACAATCGTTTAAAGACTGGTGGAAATGACCCAAGTATGAGTGCTGCGATGAGATATGCGCAATATGTGAGGTCAACAAAACCGAAAGCAAATCAATCAACGTAATTAGAATAGGATTTAGAAAAAATCTCTGGTAAATATATAATTTATACTATGTCTGAGATGGAATTACATAACGAGATGCCTGCTGAGGAGATGGAGATGCCTGAGATGGAAGGTGGTTCCAAAGAGATGTTTGAGGGACCTGATGGCAAGAAGTACATGAGCAAGACTGGTTCTCGTCGCCAGGTGTTCGGTACCAGTGCCCACAAGCCTTCTGCTTACATGACCACTGGTGGATTGACCAAGAAGGATTTAGTGAGCAGTCATGGACGCATTGTGTCTAAGAAGAAGCACTTAACCGCCAAGAAGGAGAAGCGTCTGGAGAAACACGGATACTTCGCCAAGAAGGGCAAGTTCGGATTTGTGAAGAGAAAGACTCGCAAGACCAGAAAGAACAAGAGTGCTAAGAAGTAAATATCCTGTAAAATCATAATTACATACTTATAGTGATTATGATTTCGTTATTGTGTGAGCGTATACATTACTCCATATACCAAGCATACGATAAGAATTTATTATCTACAATAAAGTCGCAATAGTTATCAAAAATATATTTTTCAAAGTACATTTTGCTTACAGGTGGTAATTGTATTGATTGGTTTTCTTTTGCGTGTTGAGATGCGTGATATTTACAATAATAATGATAGGTGTCGTATATAGATACGTTTATGGCATTTCCAGGTGATACAGGGCGATTATTGACTTGTTTGGATGAATATTCATTTCGCAAGTTTTCGCACATATTATCCAATGCTGTTTGAATATCAATGTGTTTGTCCCATAACTTGCAGCATATGCCAGATAAATATCGGTCTTTGTCAATTTCAATGTTAGGAAAAAAGTGACCAATTAAATCCAGGATTTGTGTATTAGAAAAGTTGTAGTGGTTATGTTTCCCTATATTACACCATTTCTTGTAGAGAATAACTAATTCATCCACTTCAAAGTCGGTTTCGTTGTCGTCGCATATAATAGTTTCTTCCCAGAAAGATAAGAATTGTTTTACAATAGGTAAATCTTTGCTACTGATGCCTATAAACAAGTCTTTTTCCTCGTTGTAATGTTTGTCTAATTTATCTACAACCAATGTTTTCAAAGTTTGTAAAAACATAATAGGTGGTAAGTCGTTTTTATTAAGAAACAGTTTCCATAAATACATCATATCTTTCCAAGATACATGTGGAGACCGTATTTGTTGGATATCTAATTCGTTGTCGTGAAATATAGTAGTCGGTTCAACTGCGTTGTTAATAATAACATATTCCTCAATAAATTTGGAGACAATTTCACTCGATGTGTTGTTTTTCAAATAAAACGCACTTTTAGATAACTGTACATCGTTGGCATAATTATCAAGAAAGTTATCTGACGATGAGTAGCGTTGTGAATAATGACATGCTACACATAGCAAATCAATACCGTATTGTTGAATGATATGTTGCCATGTATTTTCATGTTTTATGTTGGAATTTGTTTTTATGATTCTACAATCCTCATATGAGTGGTCATGAAACTTGTATTTCATGCTATACACACTGGTTCCCCCAATAAAATATTGAATAATATTGTTTAGTTCTCGTATGAAGTGTTTTGCGTTGTTATCTATATAGTGTATCAATGTGTTTGATGAATGAGGTTTCATTATATTATCACCGAGAACACATAGAAAATATTTGGCTTCATTTTTGTTTGAAAAAATAGCCGGGTATAATAATTTTAGAATCAATTGAATCGTTTCAGATTCAGGAATGTATTTCAACAAGTGATTCTCACGAATTTTTTTCATTGTGCTAATTTTGGTCTTTTGTTTCCATGATAATAAATTGCGGTCATTGTTGATTGCGGTGAGAACATGATAAATTATATTATCCTCGGTAGTACATTTAAAATGTAGTCCATCGTAACAAAAAAATCGTTCACTTGATGGGACATACAAGTATATATTATTTGTTAAAAATGTTTGAATAAATTGGTCTTGTTCATTTAACATTTCTTCATTTCGCACCATGCGTTTTAATTGATTATTTTTGGTATTTTCAAGTATATTCGGTAACTGATTACAAATATAAGCATGTAATTTTAATAACATATATTCATCGTTCTCGTATTTGGTAACGAGAGAGTCAATAGTTGTACGGACTTCTTCAATCATGTTAGTGGTAGTAGTAATATTATTATCCATGTGATAAAATTACTATAGAGAACCTTTTATATTTTTTCATTAATTATTTAGATAGCAGCAAGACTTCGGTCGATGGTTTCGTTGGTCGGAGGATTTCGGGAGGATGCCAATGTTTCGAGCATCATTTTAGCGAGAATACACTCACTATTCATCACATCTTCTTCGGGGAGTGCAGCGAACCATTGATATTTGGTACGTTTTAATATTTCGTCACCTGGAATATATATTCCCATACAGTTTGGAGGAAAATCCAATGGTTGTTGTTCCATTAACTGGTCAATAATGATAGGTTTACCAGAACCAGTTTTAACACCTACCACCGAGCCATCTAAAATAGAAATCTGTCTTTGTTTATTCATATTTGCCAAATAAGTTGCTATGTCATTTTTGAATTGATGTTCATCGGTAAAATGAATACGCGCATTGCGATTTTCCAAATAAGAGACGATTTCATTTAAAGATTCATGATTTTTAGGACTGCCCATAAAATAAGTGGATGCGGAAAAAAGAGGCTGAGTAGTATGCTTTGTTAAATCAACTGACCGGTTGATGGCTTCGCAAAAGAAAGGTTTGTTATTTGTCATTTCCCGGTCATATAAAGGCTTCAAGTTCTTCATACATAAAAGCGAATTGGGTACAACCATGCCTCCATAATGAGATAGAACCTTCATCATAGCCAATTCTCTAAACAAATGTTTATGAGGGTCAGCCATATTGGTAATATCTATATCCCATGAAGGAATCAGTTTGGAAAAAGATTCATCGTCAATAAGACAAATATGAAAGTCATCACCACACTTATCAACGATGGATTGAATGACTAAATGTAGATATGGCTGGTTCAAATCAGTAGAATTACGAGAACCGAAACTCTTCCATTTACGAGAATTCACTTGGTATTGAGAATGTATCCACAACTTAGGACGGTTGAATCCATACAAAGGGGAATCATTCAGTACATAAGTGCGTATCATTTCATACTCATCGTTTGTTTCAAACGGTTGTTTCAATTTATTCGCAAAATAACTGGCGGTAAATATAACACCAATGCTGATTAAATAATAGTGAATGTTTTTCGTGCTAAATACCATTATATAATTATTGTTTATATAATAATACCTATATAGATTTTTCAAAAATCAACAAATATCAACAACGGACCTATTGATAATATACCATATAATGAATATTGTAATTGGATTCGTTGTATTTTATTTGAGACGTATACATAATTGCATTATGTTTGCATATTTGACGCATGATAGTAGTAAACATATTATATGAAATGTCACGTTCCAGATAAAATTGCTTGCCAAGATGATAATATGGCTTCAAAGACTCTAAAAGTGGTTCATGCCATTTGTTGAATACCATTTTTTTGAAAGCATTCATATCAAATAAAAAATAATTATTTGTCTTCAGACATATCATCTCGAGCAAGTCAAATAATAACTTGCTTGGCACTTTTTCACGAAAAATCTGTTTAGACATTGATTGTTTCGTTCCGGTTTGTAGTATATTCATATTTTATTTATTACTAAATTATATATTTATTCTATCAATATAAAGAGACAAAAACCGTTAGTTACAAACGCACAAAAAATATAATTAATTGTCACTACTGGATTTTGTGTATTCATGCTTTAACTTTTCTAAGTATAAAATGCCATCCATCAACTCTTCTTGCGCATGAGTAATCCAGTCAACCGTTTTCAAATCTTGGCGATCCAAATCTGTTCCGTATTTTTCTAATCCAACTTTCGCACGACCAACAAACTTGGTAATGACACTTTTTACAATACTATCTACGTTTTCAACATTCACTGTCTCTGGCATATTCCTATATGTGTAATAACGATAACAATATTTATATGGTTATTACAATATCTAAAATAGTTTGATAATATCATTGGTAAACAAGGCAAGTTCTATTTTGTCTTCATGTATAGTATGAAACACTGTAATATATTTACATAAATAAGGTATTATTTGATATTTCAACTTTTCATGGAGTAAATCAGTATGCTTCACAAAGAAAAAGAAGTAATCCAATATATCAATGACTGAATATCCTTGACTGTGTATATGATTAAATAATACAATCGCATCTTGTATATTGTTTTCTTTTAAATAGCCAATGTATTTTTCGAACAAGTGAAATGATATGGTAGAGCAAATATCTTTACAAACAGTAATATTAATTGGCTCGTCGTAGATGTGCATTTTCTCTAAAAAATTTATGAGTACACGAATAGAATATTGAGAAATAGACAATAAATAATTTTTAGACTCCTCATCAATAGTAATTTGTTCGTTAGTAACAATGTTGTTCATAATATCTGTAATTTGAGCCGAAGTAGGCTTCTGGATATGTATAATATGTAGTCTGGATTGTAAACTTTCAATAACTTTTTGGATGTTGCAGCATACAGAAATAAAATGAATATTGTTCTTGTATTTATCTATATAATTTCTGAACACTTGTTGGCTTTGTTCATTAATGTTATCAATGTCATCAATAATAACTAATTTTTTCTTTCCATAAATATTACTGTGTGATTGACAAAAAGTCTTCATTTCATTTCTAAAATATTGAATACCCTGTTCTTTCAAATTATTAATAAACAATATATTACTTTCAGGTAAAGAATCGTGTTTGGTTAATCCATAATATTCGCGGATAATAGCATACAATAATGTAGTTTTACAGGTGGAACTTTCGCCAACAAATAATAAATTCAGATAGTCAAGACGTATCAATTCTTGAACCGCTTCTAATAAATCTGGATGAAAAGAGAAATCGCGAATATAATACGGTTTATACTTTATAACGAATGTATCTTCTTTCATTGTTTATGTATTATTTATTTTAATTATTATATCATTTTTATAAAAAAGTATTAAATACAACGGTGCTATGCATATAATGAGTTTACCGAATCATTATCAAACACTCAGTGTATCAGAAGATGCGAGTGAAAGTGAAATCAAGAAGGCTTATCGTGGACTATCTTTAAAATATCATCCTGATAAAAATAGTTCAGCAGAAGCACAAACAAAAATGCATGAAATAAACGACGCGTATTCTGTACTGGGGGACAAGGAAAAAAGAACACAATACGACAATCAGCGAAAGTTTCAAGGACATGGTGGACACCAAATGCCAAATATCAACAAAGAATTCGGTGATATAAATGATATTTTTCAGAATTTTTTTAATCAAGGTGGAATGCCAGGTCAACCTATGGGTAATTTTCAGAATAATGTGCGTATTTTTCGGAACGGACAACCCGTGAATATCAAAAAACGTCCGAATAATATTATCAAAACGCTTCACATTTCGTTAGAACAAAGTTATCAGGGCATGAATGCCCCAATAGACATAGAACGTATTGTAACAAAAAATAATGAAAAAACGGTCGATACAGAAACCATTTATGTAGAAGTTCCACCAGGCATTGATGCGAATGAACGTATTTTATTGAAAGGAAAAGGACATGTATTAGATGAATTGGTAAGTGATGTCGTTTTGACTGTTCAACTACAAAAACACGAGATGTTTGAAAGACGTGGAATGGACTTGGTTTGTAAAAGAGAAATTACGTTAAAAGAATCGCTGTGTGGAGCTTGCATAGAAATTCAGCATGTAAACGGGAAAAAATTAACACTCAATACGAAAAACAATCCATATATAATTACACCAGGATATAGACATACAGCACGTGAGTATGGTATGATTAGAAACAACATTCATGGGAACATGTATATTGAATTTGCTATCAAATTCCCTTCCAATATAAATGATGAACAACGCGAATTGTTGGAAAAAGCATTATAAAATGTATTATAGATGTTATACTTCAATACATTTTATTATATAGTTGATTCTATTACTGAGAAATAGCGCGATAAGGGAGTTCATTATCCACTAAGTAGATTGAGTTCTCAGTGATAATAATAAATTCCTTGCTAACTTTATAAATCTTAGAAATAGGGCTGGTGTATTCATCCTCGCTCTTAACAAGCAACTTCTCTTCGTTATTGCGAATGCCGATCATCGAGCTCTTATCAAGCGAAGAGGTCCAATAGTCCATAATGATGGGCTTATCCTCTACAATCGCCAATTTGCAAGCATGTTGCATAGTCTTAATTTCAGGCAATCTGTATCCATTTACATTTGCGCCGTTATTATCATCTGTAGTGCTCATTTTCAATAAATATAGATTATACATTAGATTATACTTTAAATCATTCTAACGAATAACTATTATTTTATATCAAGTTAGTATACAGAATGAGTTATTTTCCTAAATCAACAAGCCAACAAATATTTGACAAATATTTTGTAATCACAAAGGACTACTTTGAAGCAATCAATTCACTCAGTTCCATACAAAATAAAGAAGACATCAATAACATATTGTTTGTTGGATTGAATTGTATTCATCGTATATTTGAATATGTTCTGTACAAAACAAAAAATATTGATACTGCTGTTGGAATGGCTCAACAAACATATTTTTATTATTTAGAATACATTGAACAGATTCATTCAGCAGAATTAGTAATGAGAATAAAACAGTCAGAAGCCATTTTGTTTGTGTACAAAAAAACAGTTTTTGAATTATTTGAGGGAAACAAGAAAGATAGCAATATGAACACACTGGATAATATTATGACATTGGACGAAGATTTTATACACATTAATAACCGTGAATGGAGACGTTTTTTTCCACGAATTAAAAAATTATACGAAATATTGTTTTATTGGAACCAATCTAATTGGAAAATAGAAGAAAGACTCACTATATGTACTACGTATTTTCGTAGATATTTGCATGCGATTGATAAATTAGATGTATGTTTAATGTATTTAGATTACATCCAAAAACATTATGAATTAGATTTTGAAAAATACAAGGAATTATTAGATGTTATGATTGAAAAGACCGAAAAAATACGCCGCAACCGAAGTAATTCAATTACAGAAGAAGACAAAAACGATTGGTTTTTAATAAAAATATACAAGGAACGTGATACATTTGAAGAGAAGTTACATCAGTCACCAAGAGAATTAGTCATATGGTTACTAAGTGAAATATAAGTTATGATTCTGAATGATATGTTTGAAATTCAATGTCGTTAGACAAAACGTTATTCATATAACCTTTGGTCATAGAAACTTGTTTTTTTCGTATTTTTTTTGTTTTTATTTTGACATTTGTATCAGTATTCACTACATAAATATGTGTATATTCGTCATGTAACATTTGTTTAATAAATTCATATACAAACAATAACACGTCATCATTGCAATTTCCCACAATTAAACAACTTCCAGTGCGAAATACCATAAATGATACCTCGGTATATTTTTCAGAATCGCATAGTTCAGACAGTTTCATCGTCCGGTCTTCTTTTGAAATAACTCCGGTTTGAATCGTTTTATCAAATCCGAGTTCATTATTGAAATAGAATTTACATTTTACACCTGGATAACTACATGGGTCATAGGCCGTTTCAATGCCATATTTGTTGCTTTTCAAGATAGCATGTAATTTTTCACGATTGATGTAGTAACCGCAATTGAAATTAGAATTAATTAACACATTACCTTTATCAACTTCTATATAACGCAGTTCGCTCGCACAATGTGGCTGCAGAATATTAAGCACTCGCGTTTTGATTATATCCAATACTTCATTGTTTAACACACCGGGTATTTCCATTTTTCCAGTATTGAAGACTTTAATATGAATTTCTTTGAATTCATTGTTATAATAGAAACGGACGATTAGGGCGAAGCAATTATAAAACGCGTTCTTAACTTTGCCTCGTGCGTTCATGATATCTTTTTTTGAAAGTCCGACTGTTAGTTTACGTTCGTCTTTGAACTTGTTTTTTTTTAAATTTGGATTGTCTACTTGTTTCAAAATATTCTCCGTATAATAAGGAATACCGGTTAGTTTATTCTGATATTGTTCAAATTCCTCTTTTGTATTAGATATTATTTTTATTTGTTTTTTTAGTACTCCGTCAGTGGGTTGCCAATATGGAACAATGGGTATATTCCAAAATATATCTTCAATCTCAATGGCTGTATTCAAATACAATACTTTTGTTTTTGTGGAAATAGACAATTCTTCACATTCAGGCACTTCTTCATTGGATTTGTTTCCATTGACACCCTGTTTTTGTGGCGTTTCCTGTGTCAATTGGCGTTCTACAAATGAAACGTTTTCGTTTTCTAAAAACATTTGCCATTCTTCATCAACTCCCATATTGAATAATTTATTATACTATATGGGATATAAACAATTCTTTAAGTAATTCAATTTTGTATTTTATGGTTATATATAAAATAATCAATCAGTTCCGAAATATTATTGCTTTGGTGATGCACTATATTTTCAATATGTGACAATAATTCATATGTAATTAATTCTGGTTTATAACGTATGATGTAATTGAAATATTGAGTTAATATAGATTTCTTATCCAGATTATATTGAACACTGATATCGTAAATATATTTTTTACATGGTACATATTCATTTTTCACTAACATAGTATGTATTGTTTCCCATAATTGGTTGTTCACAATTTCGTCTGTACGAATAGTGGTATGTTGGTTCAGTTGAATAAAATTTATCATACTGCGAATATCAGAATGGTATTGTTCTTGGATAATATTAATAATTTGGTCGTCCAAAGACAAATTTTCAGATTCAGATATGTTTTTCAAAAAAGCATAAATGTCTTCTTTGGGTAATTGATTAAAACGAATACAAATGAATTCATTACGTAAATGCTCTTCTATTTTACTAATATAATTACATATCAAACAATAGCGAACATTTGAATTAGACGATTGAATCAAATATTTCAAGGCTTGTTGTGCGTTTTTCGTCATATAATCTACTTCGTCCAATATAACAAACTTCATGCCTTTATTGAAAAAGTTTTTAGATTTCACGAATAATTGAATCTGATTACGAATAATATCAATACCACGTTCATCGGACGCATTCAAGTGAATAATGTTTTCGGATGTTTTTGTTTCATATTTTGTTTGATATTCATTAATCAAATTGATAATGGTGGTTGTTTTGCCCGTTCCAGGTGGGCCATAGAAAAGCAAATTCGGAAAATATTGTTTGTTCAATATATTTGAAAATATCTTACGATTTAAGGGGTCCAATACGATATCTTGAAAAGTATTTGGTCTATATTTTTCAATCCAAGGAATATTTTTATCCATCTTTATATTCAATACGCGTGTACTATTTATATTTTATTTTTGATAAAGTTAGTTAGATAGTTTTATCAAACGAGTAAAATTGAACATTACAAAATATACACTATTATATACAACGAATACAAAATGGACGGATATTTAGAAATTATAGTTGGCCCTATGTTTTCTGGTAAAACCAGTTATCTCATAGATAGATACAATCAGCATAATGCTCCTGACAAATCATTGAAAGTAATTAACTATTCATTGGATACGCGTTATGATGATAAAATGTTATCATCGCATGATTTGGTGAAAATACCATGTAACTTTGCTTCCAAAATTGGGGATGAAATGGAAGATTGTATGAATCATGATATTATTCTTATCAATGAAGGGCAATTCTTCCCTGATTTGAAGAAACTTGTATTAGAATTAGTTGAAAGACATCACAAACAAGTATATATTTGTGGATTAGATAGCGATTTCAAGAGAAATAAATTCGGGGATTTGTTAGATTTGATACCTTATTGTAACAAGGTAACAAAATTGAGTGCAAAATGCGAATGTGGGGAACCAGCAATTCACTCCCATCGTAAAGTGTCTTCAGACGAGCAAGTCTTAATTGGGTCAGATAGTTATCAACCGCTTTGTAGAAAATGCTATATCAAGAAGAATTAAAGAGACCTACCATTATTCTTTACAAAGCCTTTATAATCTTCGCGATATAATCGTGTTAATTCATCATATTTTGTTATAAAATTACCTTCGCGAAAATCATAATAGATTTTTTCAATGACTGCTCTGTCTTCATTCAACGTTTTTTCCATCATCTGTTCAGTCAATTTATCAAATAAATAGTCAATCGCAGGTACACCAGATACCCAGTTATTACGATAAGCTTTCACATGAAGCATAGTCTGATTGTCTGTAATTGGCAACGCCGATGTAACTATGGTATTGACATAATCGCCAAATTTCACACGAGCAACTGTGTAATGTGGTAACACATATTCATTTTCAACAATAAGGGACTTGATTCCAAATAGTCTGTACGCCATGGAATTTACACCAGATTCATATTCATAACTTGCTTTGTAGTGACCTTCGGCGATTTTCTCAATTTTGTCATTCACTGGAAGAGGTCGGTCTTTGTTACCAAATGTATGTACTTCGGAAATATGTAAAATATCCAATGAATTTTCAGTAACTGTGCGGGCATCCATATTGAATATTTTTTTTAGTGTGACTGATTTATAATTCGCATCATACGCTTCAGGTTCAATCCAAATAGTACTTTCATCCTCATTTACATTGTTAATATCATAGTTCGGCTCACTATGTAAATACAACCAACCGTTAAAATTAACTACGTTATAATGCGGTACATCGGTTTTCTGATTGAATACCATGTTTGGACGAATTGTCTTTTGTCCGGGAGTCTGAACCAGACGTCCATGCTTATTGAATTTAAACGTATGATACGGACAAACAACACAGTTGAGATGTTTGTCAATGCGCCCTTCTGCAAGGGAAGCGCCTCTGTGGGGACATACATCATCAATTGCCATAAAACGAGAATTCTTGTCTTTCCATAACGTAATCGGTTTGTTATTAATCAAAATCTTTTTAGGTTTACATGACGTGATATCTTTTGTTTCACCAATCACATACCATTTATGAGCATTCAAAATATCCATATGTATCCTGTGATTGGATGTTTTATAAGAGCACACAAATATAATAGGGACACATAACAAAATAAATAGGTTCATAAATATTATATAATCACAGCAATAGTCTTTATTATTATTTATAAAACATATAAATAGTTCCTCCGATTTTATACAATGGTTTCTTGGCTATTTCTATTATGTGGGGTATGTAGTGGTTATTCTTTTTTGAATAGTCCAGTTACTCGGAGTGTGCCGACAAAATTGCACGCATTTAATTCCCCAGATGTAGGTAGAGGTATTGGTTATAATTGGATATATAGTGATTTATTCAACGAAGAAAAGTTGAAAACGATTGAATCCGTAACAATTACGGAAGATAGTAAACATGCATATATTGTAGATAATCTTCATGGTAACAATCTTATAGAATCAACGAACGTTCATGTGGTTCAAACAATCCCAAACGATATTCATAATTTGATTGATAAATTAGTCCATAATCATATTGACGTAACCAGTGTTTCCAATTATAATAATCCATTGTTTCAATTCGCACAACAATTTGGCTCTGCGTTAACGAATATTGCGATATATTTGTTTGTGTTTACATTAATATCTAATTTGATTATTCGCAATGGACAAAATCCAGGTGGTATGAATTCTTCGTTTTTAAATCGGTTTGAATCTGGAAATGAATTCCAAGCACTGGATAACGGTTCAACAAATACAACATTTGCTGATGTGGCTGGATGCGATGAAGCGAAATTTGAATTGATGGAAGTTGTAGATTATTTAAAGTATCCTGAAAAATATGAACAAGCCGGCGCCAAAATACCCAAGGGAGTTTTGTTAGAAGGCAGTCCTGGCACGGGAAAAACTCTATTGGCTCGTGCGGTTGCCGGTGAAGCCGGTGTTCCATTTATTAGTGCCAGTGGATCAGAATTTATAGAGATGTTTGTGGGAGTTGGTGCATCCCGTGTGCGAAAATTGTTCGAAAACGCAAATAAAAATTCTCCTTGTGTAATTTTCATCGATGAAATTGATGCGGTTGGTAGACAACGCGGAGCAGGTATTGCTGGTGGAAATGATGAACGCGAACAAACATTGAATCAGATTCTAACAAATATGGACGGATTTTCCAGCACAAGTGGTATTATAGTTATTGCCGCAACAAACAGAGCAGACATTTTAGACAACGCTCTTACTCGTCCAGGTAGATTTGACCGAAAGGTAACTGTACCACTTCCTTCTTTGGAAGGTCGTAAATCTATTTTTGGTGTTCATCTAAGAAACAAACAAGTAGGTCTTGATGTAGATGTTCATGAGTTGGCTACCATAACTACACAATTTTCAGGAGCAGATATTGCGAACTTGGCAAATGAAGCAGCAATTTTGTCTGTTCGTAAAAATTCTACGAATATTTGCCGTGATGATTTTTTTGACGCGTTTGAAAAAGTGACTATCGGACTGACCTCCAATATTCAAGAGACAGACGATGATATTATTGATTTAGTTAGTTTTCATGAAACAGGACATGCTTTCATGGCCGCATTATTTCATGATATGTTTGATTTGCGTAAAGTAACAATTAATGGAAATACTGGTGGTGTTGGTGGTTATACATTGTTTACACCAAAAGAAAAGTTTTCTAAGTTTGCCACAAAGAGATTTTTACTTGCGAATTTGATTATTGCGTTAGGTGGACGTGCTGCAGAAATATATTTGTATAGAAACGTTCATAGCAATATGTATAATAATGACAACGTATTCACTGGATTTGAGGATTTAGATGTTACTACAGGTGCATCAAACGATTTGATGCAGGCAAATAACATCGCGCGAAATTACATAACTAAATACGGATTTGGTGATAATATCGGCCTGTACGATAGTTCTGACAGTGATTTACCTTTTATGGGTAGAGAAATGGCTATGTCTAATAAAAAAATAAGTGAATATACCAGAACGAACATTGATGAACAAACGTCAGCATTAGTTAAGTTTGCCTATTTGAAAGCAGTAGAGTTAATTAAACAAAATGACCAAGCATTTTTGAAAGTAGTGAGATTATTGAAAGAAAACCGAACAATCGGTGGTAAAGAGGTAGTAGACATTGTCAACTCACATTCATGCCAAGTCATTTTACCTGAAGATTGAGTTAAATACATTTTTCAAAGAATATAAACAATTGCGGTGAAATATTCCATAAAAATAACGATTGATTGTTATGGAAAATACAGAAGTACCTATTAAAAAGAAAAGAGGACGTAAGCCAAAAAATCAGGTTGTTACAGATGGAGATAATATTACTGTGGATATCCAAGAAGTGGCGACATCTCCACCTGTCGCAAAGAAGCGTGGTAGAAAGCCAAAGGGGGGTAAATTATATCTGAAAGAAGAGGATACGCAAGTAATGAACGCTACTGCAAACAATATTATTTTACATTTAAAATGTGGTTTATATGATTTGGAGGAACGCGAACATGAACTACATACTGTATTGAAAGACCCGTTGTTATATAACCCAGAAGTTCCTCCTACGATTCAAACATACGACAATCATAACGCACAATATTTTGAATATGGTGAGGATACAAAGGTCACTGATAGTAGTTATGCATATAATAATGGAGGGGATGACACAAACAACAACATAGTTTCTATGTTATGCGATAAATGTAAACAAACTACCCCGGGGGATTGTAATAAGGTGGCAACAGATAATGTTGACATGAAAGATGTCAATACCAAATTAAAAGAATTGAAAATACAATTATACAAGGGGACTCAATCGGACAAGAATTCGGCTTGTTTTTGGTGTACATATGAATTTGACAATCACCCTTGTTATATACCAAAATATGAGATTGATAACGTTATGTATGGTTACGGTTCATTTTGTCAGCCCGAATGTGCGGTAGCATATTTAATGAAACAAAATTTGGACGATTCTACTAAGTTTGAACAATATCATTTGCTGAATCAAATTTACAGTAAAGTCTATGATTATACAAAGAATATTAAGCCTGCTCCTGACCCATACTATTTACTGGACAAATTTTATGGAAACCTTAGTATTCAAGAGTATCGCAAATTGATTAAATCCGAACATATGTTACTTGTTCTGGATAAGCCGATGACTCGCACATTACCTGAACTGCATGAAGATAGTGAAGAATTGGGGATGAATGTTATGCAGTCAGGTACACAAGGAAGTAATATTAATACAGGCATGTATAAAGTGAAGCGTAATAGCGAAAAACAAAAAGGGCCCAGTAAGAATGAGATTATACGCGAAACATTTGGAATTTAAACGATGGTCATTTTGTAATCTCAATACGAAAATACAAACATATATAAAGATGATTATATATGTTTTGTTATAAGATGGAATTTGTATCTCAAGACCAAGACAAGTATGTATCTTGTTATTTAATGGGTGGATTAGGTAACCAATTGTTTCAAATATTTACTACTATTGCGTATGGAATGCAGCATAACCGAAAAGTAGTATTACCATATACTAAACAATTGACAACCGGAACTGTACGAAATACTTACTGGGATAATTTTTTGAATACTATTAAAGATAGCCATACTGTCATGAGTCCACAGTCTTTTTACAGTAATGAAATTGTTTTACGCTTCCCTACAATTAAAGAACGTGGATTTACATGTACACCGATTCCTCCTATTCCAAACAAAGAACTTTTATTGTATGGTTATTTTCAAAGTTACAAATATTTTGAAACAGTAAAAGACTCATTATTTCAACTTATCTGTCTTGATAAACAACAAAACCGACTCATTCAAAAAACCGCATTGGAATTGTTTTATAATTTTGAAATCAAAAACATTAGTATGCATTTTCGCATCGGTGATTATAAATCCATTCAAGATTGTCATCCATTGATGACCTATGAATATTATGAAAAAGCGTTAAAATATATCATCAATAAGCGTCCAAGCGACCAGTACCAAGTATTGTATTTTCATGAAGACGTGGACACTGTTGACGTAGAACAGATTATTAACAAATTAAAACAAAATTCATCTTTTTCAGACATCAAATTTGTTCGCGTCCAACATCAATTAGACGACTGGGAACAAATGTTATTAATGTCTTGTTGTAATCATAATATTATTGCAAACAGTACGTTCAGTTGGTGGGGTGCTTATTTTAATACTCGTAATGATAAGACTGTATGTTATCCGTCTTTATGGTTTGGACCTAAAATTGGACATGATACGCGCGACTTATTCCCCGAAAATTGGAATAAAATAATTGTATAAATGATTTATAGAGAAAATTGATTTGTATATATACTTTTATTTGGGTCTCAGTGAAAATATAATAGAATTATGAAGATGAAGATTCGTTCAAGAGACTATGAAGCAAACGCATTGGCTATTATGGAATTGCCATTTGTAAAGAAATTGATTGAAGAGAACAAAAAATTAAAAACCAGAAATAAGGCACTTAAGAATTTGATTTACAGTCTCCCTGAGTTCCGACGTCCTGTAGAGGTTGATGTCTGTGACAACGATGTAGAAATTATAAATAAACCTGTAGAAATTATAAATAAACCTGTAGAAATTAAGAAAGAACGTATTGTATATGAAATAGAAGAAAAAGATGATGATAGTATTGACAGTCCTACGGTTGTAGGTGACCTGACCAAATGCGAGTTTTCTATGAACAGTTTTACTGATGCAGATGCTCCCACCATGGATGATAATACAAAGATATACACAGACGACGGGGAGAGTGTATTGTTGAAGAATCCCAAAGACATTCAAAAGGAAGAAGCACAAGTATATTATCAAAAATATAAATGTAATAAATGTGGGTTTATTACAACAAACGATGATCCTGATTGCGCAAAATGTACAAAAAAATCTTGTATGTTAGCTATTACAGATGATGAGGAAGAGGAGGAGGAAGAGGAAGAGGAAGAGGAAGATGATAGATATGTTAAGTGTGATTCTTGTTCTATTTCCGTAGATTGTCATAAAAATTCAATCCATATAGTGTATAAAGGTGAATCAAGTAATGTGACAGACGAAAAAACATTGTGTACCATGTGTTTCCAGGAACAGGAAGATACTCTGATCGAACAGGGATACAATTGTGATGACTGGAGTATTGAAGAGGAAGAGGAGGAAGAAGAGGTTGAAGTTTCTGATGAGGATGAAGTGGAAGTGGAAGAAGTAGAAGTAGAAGTTTCTGAGGAGACCGAAGAGGAGGAAGAGGAAGAGGAAGAGGAAGAGGAAGAAGTAGAAGTTTCTGAGGAGGCCGAAGAGGAAGAAGAAGAAGAAGAAGAAGAGGAAGAAGAGGAAGAAGAGGAAGAAGAGGTTGAAGTAGAGGAAGAAGAAGAGGAAGAAGAAGAAGAAGAAGAAGAGGTTGAAGAAGAGGTTGAAGAAGAGGAAGAAGAGGAAGAAGATGAAGTAGAAGTTTCTGAGGAGGCCGAAGAGGAAGAAGAAGTATTTGAAGTTGAAATCAAGGGTAAGGCATATTACACTACCAATGAACAGTCTGGTCCTATATTTGCCATCACAGAAGACGAAGATGTGGGTGATGAGGTAGGCATATTTAAGAGCGGAAAAGCAACCTTTTATAAAAAGAAGTAAATAGACAAGTAGTTATTTATTATTCTGTATACATGTATTTTTTATCAATATATATGTATATAAATATGTCTTTAGAACAAGCAGTTTTAAAAGGCGATATACCTACAGTAAGTGAGTTATTGAATACGGAGAATATTACACAAGATAGAATAACCAAATTAAAAAAGAGTATTAAAACAAAGAAAGAACCAGATGACGTGTTTAGTCTATTGGATACCTCTGCACCTGATACTCATACTCATTACATAACTATTGACAAGATGTTAGACAATTATAGCACTGTTGATACTATGGACAAAGCGTCAAAATATAAATTAAAAATTGATAATCTAAAAAGTATACGCGGATTCTTAGGTGGAAAGAAGACAAAAAAGTCACGTAAGAACAAGTCAAAGAAAACAAAATCCAAAAAAGCGAAACGCACTTATAAACGCAGACCTCGTAAGTAATCAATCGCATCGTCAAATTGAATAAATTGTTATATAGTAGATTTATTCAATAAATACAATATTATTTTTTTTAGAAAATTTCACTTTCTTACGTGTCTTTCTGCCTCCTTTTTTAGTGAAATATTGAACCGCATTATTGGCAACTATAAAATATAATTCGTTTTCCAATTTTTCTTTTTTCACTTGTTCTATTTTGTCCATGTCTTTAACAGGCATGTTTTCTAATTGTTTACTTTTCTCTATAAAACGAAGGTTGTGTACAGAAGCAAGTTCTTTCAGTCTTTGTAATTTTTCCTTGAATTCGGTTGTATGCAAATCACGTTTTTTCATATATTTTGAAATATTTTTCAGAGCAATAAACAACGAAGGTTTATTTTCTTCTATAAAAGCGAATTCGTTTGTCTCATCTATAGACGGTTGAGTTTTTTTCAAATACAATAAGTTATCTATCATTTTTTCCCTGGACATAATATTGACAAGTTGCTTGAACTTTTCCCAATTATCGTCTAATGTTTGATTCGTCAATGTGGGTACTGGTTCTGATATAGTAGGTTGTTCCTCGGTCTTTATCGTTTCTTCTATTTGACCAGTCGACACAATAAAATTATAAGGAATTGCTTTCCATTTGACAAATGTGTTCGGCTCAACAAAGTCAGACAATAGATATCCCATATATTGGTTCATAAACGGACAATAATAATCTCGTTTATTGCTATCGTTCACTTCCCCATCAATAGTATCAATAATAAAATATACTTGTTTCTTGTTGTTCACATTATCAACACCACTATAAATTAATTCACTATGATTTTCAATAAATCCTTCTTTTAAAGGCAATGAGGTTGTTTTATACAAAATATATTTTTCATAAACCAATTTCATAAATTCAAAAAAATATTCCACATCTTCGGATTCAGTAGTGTGTAAGAGCGAGTATAATTTATGATTTCCAGTAATGAGGGAATTACTGGAAGTGGAAGAAGTGTCCAATAGTTTTTCAATATTATTCGCAAAATATCTACGATAATTTGTATTGTTTTGTAATATTTCAGGTTGTGACACAACATCCAAAAATGGGGTCCGTTTGTATTTTTGAAAATTAATGGCTATATCCAGTTCTTTTATTAATTTCTTGTACAAACTTCTCATTTCGTCTTCTTGTTTTTCAAAATATAATGTATATTCGTCAATTATGTCGGCTAATGCTTGATTATTTTCCATTTTTTTCATCAAACGGGAATTTGTTAATAACTCTTGTTCTTGTCCAAATATAATATCTAATTTGGCTTTCTTCCTTTGTAAGGGGTCTTTGATGTTATTAATCATGTCATCTTTTTCCTCAATCATATCAAATAGTGGCTTAGAAACAAACTCTACATCTCTTGGGGTTAAATACGTGCTATCTATTTTATTCTCTAGTTCATCATTGACATTTTTTATGTTCATAACGAATATGTTTGAAAAGGGTACATCTGTATTTTCATAATTTATCCATTCATGCACCGCATTCACAATAGCAACTCGCATAACTGTATGATGACTTTGCTCTTCGTTTGGACTCATATTTGCATCGTATTTTTTTAATAAGTCTAACATTCGTGATATGTATCGGTCTACATATTCATTGAATTCAATCAATAGTTTACTGTATTTTTCGGTAATGCGTACGTCTTCTTTTGTCTGTTTTATTGCGAACTCATAGGTATTTTTCACTAATTCGTAATATGACGGATGATTCAATATATCATTTTTCCACGTTACTCGTATATTGGTATATGTTTTACCGTTTAATTTCATATAGGAAAAATGTTGACTGAATGGGTTGAAGAAAAAAGAACGTTCTGGATTTTCACCAGTTACATATTCTAATGTTTGGTGAATATTTTTGTGTACAAAATATTTGGTAGGAAAAATCAACTTAATCATGATAAAAATGTTTCGGTTTTCTACTAATTGTTTATCAGACGGGTCCTCTTTTATTAAGGTTACTTCTTTTGCCATGATGGTTCTCATTGTGTCTATATTGAAAAAGAAGGAAATACGTTCTTCCCATTCCATATTCTTCAAAGCATCTTCAGGAAAATATGCGTTTGAAATTAAATAGGGTAGTTTTTCAATGTTACTTGGTAATTTTAACTCAGGATGATATAATGCATCTGAAGTAAATGATACTAATTGTTGATTGGGTATATTAGTCGTGAATTTAATTTCTAATGGGGCTACTTCTAAATCCATTGGTGTTTGTTCTTATATTATGATGATACTTTTTTACTTCGTTTTCTTGTTTTACGTTTTTATTTTTTCTGATATGTATAGAAAGAATATAACATGTTTGTTTTTTCGTCACGGTGGGTTTCTTTACAGGTAATATTATACTCTTTATCGATTTGTTTGTCACTTATTGGAAAATATACATCTCCTTCTTCATCGTTATCTACTTCTGTAATGTGTAAGATACAACAATGAGGATAAAAATAGTTGTATATTTCGCTTCCACCGATAATGAACACAGACTTGTTATGTAGTTTTTGTAATTCCATCAACAATATTAGACTTTGTTCTAATGAAATAAAATATACATCTTTCATATCGTGGTTAAATCTACTTGGGTCACGTGTAATAATGACATTGATACGATTTTTTAAAGGACCGCCAGGTAATGAAGCATATGTTTTACGTCCCATCACAACAATATTGTTTCGTGTTAATTGCCGAAAATGCTGTAAATCCTTGGAAATATGCCATAATAAATCTCCGTCTTTTCCAATTGCGTTCTGATTGTTTTTTGCTACAATGAGTTCCATATAATAAAAATCCGATATTCTTATTATATTGATTTTTCATAGAGAATTATATTTTATAACTTTCCAGTTCTAACGAGATTTTATCAGTTTTCTTTGCTTTCTCAAGAACACGCTTTGCTTTAATGATATCATCTTCAGTGACTTCTTCCGCATCCTCTTTTTCGCGCTCTTGCTTGGCATTGTGATAGTCCTTAAATTCTTCTGAGAATACGCAAAATTCACTCTCTTCGTTGAATAAATATTCAGTAAGTAAGATGAAGACCGCAGTGACAATAAAGGCAATATAAATGTCACGAGAACCCATCCACGAAATTGCGAATACGAGTACTTGTGTACTAAATGTGTTTTTTAAATAAGCTTCTGTAGTTTTACTTAATTTAAAATTAACAAATCTGGTGCTTAAATTCAGTAAAATAATCATGATACCTGCAAAAATCTTGCTATTATTAAGTACATTGATTTGATTATCTAATTTCTTCAAAAAGGAATCTTGTTGCTTAGGCATGTTATATAATATGCTTACATATTTGTGCTGCTCTTAGATTTTACATTCTTCTCCGCTTTGAATTTATTTTCTATAATAGAGAACTTACAATCAGGAGAACACGCATTACATTTTTCATGTTTGAATGCTACTTCGGGAAAAACATGTGAAGTCATTTCTGGCTTTACAAGCATATTTTTATACATAAGTTTACCATCTTCGCAGTGATTTTCTCTAAACTGGTTTTGAATCGCATCGGAACGAGTATGTTCAATGTTCATATAATCAACTTTCTGGTCTTGAGGTTCTTCTTTTTTCATAAGTTCATCTTCCCATTCTTGAATGTCTTTCATGTTCAAAAACGATTCCATCCATTCAGATTGGTAATACAAAATGACTAACGCACAAACGAATAAACCAAACATTTTGTCCATATGGGTATACAAGAGTATCATAAACACAGCGAACACTTTCCCCCATGTTGTTTGACTAAATACGACAAATTCATCGCGATTTGACAAAAAGAAAAATAATAAGCCAATAGGAATAAATTGATACAAATAGTTCATAATTTAGTATATATAGACCAACTATATTTTATAATCAGCAAAAATCCTATAAATCAATAAATTAGATAAACGACTTGAATAAATATCTACTTATTTTTTAAGATAACGTAAACTATCCAATGTCTTTAATTACAACAGCATCGCCATGGATTAATAATAACACAAATGAAAACAAAAAACGGATTCCTTCTATTAGAAGAAATCACAAAAAGGATGAGGAACCCACTTATAGTGAACCCATGCAGAATAAGAAGATGCCTCCATCTATTGAGGAAGCGGAAGAAAACAATACTAAGCGCAATAATAAAGTTACTGAACTTTTGAATCAAATGACCGACGCCGATAATGAAAACGATAATTTAGGAGATTTTACTCCTTTAGAGCCTCCTGCGATTCAAACCAAGAAAGATGGAGAAGATGATAGCAAAGACAGGTTAAGTCAATTTATTCCCGAGATGCCTCGTTTTGCTAATTTAAAACCGGCTGAGGAACACGAATCCGCAAACAAAGTTCGCTACAGTGCCGATGATAGTAAAGTAAATAGTTTAAGTAGTTACAACAAGGTTTATGAGGGCATGCAAAACAAACAAGAAACCGGGGCTTCTCCTTATTATGCCAAAATGGGTATTGGTAGTCAGTTAGACGATAGTCGTCTGATGGAAAAAATTAATTATATGATTCATTTATTGGAACAACAACAACACGAGAAAACTGACAATATTACTGAGGAGTTTCTGTTATATACATTTTTAGGCGTTTTTGTTGTCTATGTATTAGACTCTTTTGCTCGTTCGGGTAAATACATCCGTTAGAACTACAAAAGAATACATGTTTTTTTTTCATCCAGGGGAGAACTTGGATGAATAAAGTTGAATAAATAATAACCTGTACGAGAACTTTCTAATGGATTTCCCATTTGGGATTTCCATGTGTCATATAGTAACCAGTTATGACTGCAATTGTCCAGCATGAACATTTTAAATTTCCGATGAGTCTTTAACAGTCTCTGTAAACTAAACAAAAAACCTGTGTAAAATGTTCTCGTGTCTTCTATATTAGATATGCTTGCTACTAACCTTACTATGAATCCATCTGAATCTTCATCTTGTTGTAAGATATCTTTGAAAACATATACTCCGAGAACCTCTTGTCCTTTATACAAACAATAAATCATCAACGTTTTCTGTTGAATAAGTTCTATAATATTGCTATAATCAGGAAAAATAAGTGTATCAAATAGGCATGTATGGCGCTGGAAATTTCCTTTTGTCATTGTGGTAAGTAAATCAAAAAACAAATGGTCATTTTTATGGTCAATCAGTGATACTTGTAAATGTGGGGGTAAAGAAGGAAATGTAAGGTCTCGTATTTTGTATGTATATGTATCCCATTCTACATAAGGCAAGATGCCATCATAAAGAGAACCCTCCTTTTTAAAAAGAGAATGTTGAATAGTAGGATGGAGAACACGTTAAAATTTATACCAAAATATATTGATTCAATGTAGTATGCTTCAATATATTTTATTCACTCTAATTTGTACTTGTATATTGTTATGGATGATTACCAAGGTGAAATACCCTTT
>Ga0181412_1000214_pt1 | contig 25210 bp, 35 predicted proteins | sample 35SPOviralmetaG_FD_130113 | JGI IMG/M metagenome (GOLD analysis project Ga0181412, IMG submission 130113) | Marine viral communities from the oligotrophic San Pedro Time Series (SPOT) site, San Pedro Channel, CA, USA - 35 SPOT_SRF_2012-08-15 | ecosystem: Environmental > Aquatic > Marine > Strait... | reverse complement strand
CGGGGTAGACCTTGCCCAACCGGCAGTATTGACTAGATATAGTCCCGGGGTTGACAAAATCCTGACTAATCTGTCAGACCGTACAGCGGGGTCTTTATATGTTACAGCGGGGTCTGTGTTGTTTACAGCGGGGTCTCACCGAATACAGCGTATGATCACGATGTAGCGTACTCAAGCGAGCAAATGATCAGAGGCATAACCGTATGTGCTACGCCGTGCAAGTAATGAAATGGTTTGCACAAGAGCACATATGAGGCCGTAGGCTACAGCTGAAGTATGAAGCTGTATTGGAGACAGAGGTACGCTTGTTTGCGAGCCGTATGGGGAAGCTGAAACGAATGGTCTTCCCATGGTTTATATGGTTAAGAGGCCATGGTTTACAGCATAGGTAATTACTTTTTTGATGGTGAAAAACGGGTAATGAGAGACGCGGTTTCTCTTTTTGAGTACCCTGGTTTCATCATGCCCAGTATACGTTCTTATAGTGTTCTTCTTGTACTATTCACAAGTATGTCGTATAGTGTGTCATTGAGTGTAATCGTGCTTTAACTAGGAAAGAAAAGCGTTTTTAATTGACGTGAATATTTCTTTATATCGTCTATTAATTCTATCTTTATTGGCTTCAAGTAGTTTTTACATAAATCATACCAGTAAATCCCTGAACTTCTTAAGGCATCATTTGCACTTCTTAGACGCTCTAGTTTACGTGTGATTTTGATGATTTCTCTTCTTCTAATAGTGAGGTGTTCTTCCCGCAAATTGTTCAGATCATCTAGGATATCATCTATTGTAGGACAGGTATGATCAGGGACTTTGGGTGCTTTTCGCTTCCATTTTGACCAGTTGTTGTTGGCTGTCATATACTATTGCTCCCTGCTAATAGTACTTAATGAGATTGAGGGTGTGGATTAAAATTAATGTTAATTAATTCTATTGTGTGTTGGCTTCTTGAGCTTTTAAACGTTCGTTAATGTTGATTAACTCTTGTTCTAAATCATTTATCATGAACTCTGCAGTCTGTACATCATTGTTTAGTGCAGTTACTTTGGCTTCTAGATCAGCATTATAAGCCTTCATATCTGATAGTGTGTTCAAATATATATTGGCTTGATCCTCTAATTCAGCTATTTTTTTATCCGCAGATTCTAGTGCTGTTTCTAAGGTTACGACTTCTAGTTGTACTGTATTATAGCTCTGTTCTGCGCCTCTGTACTGTGATTTGTACGAGCTTATTCTAGAACCCTGATAGAATATTACAGCAATTAATACTATAACACCTATTGCTTGAGCTACACCCATTTTAAATAATTGTTTTATCTTTTTATCCATACAAAAAATATAGCAGTTTTCTGCGGAAAAGTCAAGAGCTTTGTCCAAAAATGAAGTATTTAATTTGTGTGCTAAAATTAATTCGTGTATTTTCGGCTAAATAATTTACGTATGCAAAAAAAATACCATCATTTAATTGAGAAGTTAAAGCTGGACCATAAAAAATACCGTGAATTAATTAACGAATGTCATTTAATTGTAGAACGAATATTAGAAATAGATGATCATTTAGATGAATTATACTCTATGGAAAACCATGACGAAGATGTAGAGCAGGGCTATTGGGAAGGTCGTGATCATTTAATGGGTCACCTAGATGAAAATTGGGGTCAATTAAAACAGTTGGGTATAAGCATGACCAAGCAAGAATACTTCGACCTTATAGATTACCAAAATGTACGATAAATACACTAGTTAGTGGTCTAGTGGGCTTACTTGATCACTAACAATCTAACCCTATTTAAATAAATACTAATCGCTATGAAAAGATTAGATGTATCAGATAACACAGCAATTAGTATGCCAATCCGTAATATGATTGCCATCATTGGTGCCGTATGTATAGGTGTTTGGGCCTACTTTGGTGTTACTGAAAAGATCAATCAACATAGCACTACTCTACAATTAATTGATAAAGAAATAAAATCAAATACAGAATTCCGTATCAAATATCCACGTGGCGAATTAGGTCAATCACAAAACGATCTAGAACAATTTATGCTTATTGAAGAATTATATACGCAAATGGAAAGAATGCAAAAGCATTTAGATGATATGGCTAACAATAAAATTAATATTGAATTCCTAAAAGAGCAAATGGAAAAAGCTCAAACAAATATTGAAAAATTAAAAGACGCTGATAGAGAGATCGTTTACAAAAACGGTAATGGAGATCACTAATGATTGAAACAGTTGTAGCCTTACTAATGTTTATTAATAATGAAATTAAAGAACATAGAATACAAGACAGTATGGGTGTATGTTTAAGAGGTAAACGTACAGCAGAAAGACAGTATTCAGAAGGCGTAAAATACCAATGCATCAAGTCTAAAGCTCAAATAGAATTAAACATAGATGGTTCTAAGTCAATTAAAGCATTAATACTAGAATAATTATCTAATTGTTTTACGCATAGCAGACCTGCACATAAATACTAGCTTACTAAAGGATATTATGAAAAAAGGTATACACCCAGACTATCACGAGATCACAGTTCGTAGAACTGATGGTACTACTTTTAAAACACAATCAACATGGGGCAAAAAGGGTGATACTATGAATCTAGAAACAGATCCAACAGACCATCCAGCTTGGAATCCTGGTAAGAAAGCAAGGATGAAAGAAAAAGGTCGTGTTGCTTCTTTTACTTCTAGATACGGAAATATATTTGCCAAAAAGGATTAATTATGAGAGATACAAAGTCATTACAAATGTACACTTCTAAAATGATTCGTAAAGCAAAAGAACAATTGCTACAGAGATTACTTCGCACAGAAGTAGAGACTGGTGCTAACGGCACACAAGATTATATCATTAAAAAAGGTGTAAACAAAGGTCAAAAAGCCAAAGGCTTTAGTGGCAAAAAAATTGATAGGCAATAATGGATCATCAAACTAAATTAGCTTCTGCAATTTGGATTATAGTAATGGTGTCAGCATTTCTTATTCTTACAGGATGTAGCGGACTATCTGTGTCAGGTGGTTGTTGTAGTTTAAACAATATATCTGTTCAAAAGACATGGGTGTTACCTACACCTACTACATATGAAGAAGAAAAGAATGTACAAGACAAATACCCAATTATTCCAGTAATAGTGGAAAATCTAGCTAAATAGTACTATGAAAAACTTTTTTAAAAACATTACAGACTCGGCTAAAAAAGCAGGCTCTAAGATAACTGATGGTGCTAAAAACATTACATCTAAAACAGTAGATGGTGTTAAAGGTGTTGGTGATAAAGCCAAAAGATCAATGGACCTTGCCAAAGGTAAAGTTACTAAACTTACTCAGTTTAAACCTAAAAAATAATTATTTTTTAGTAAAATCTTTAGCACTTATACCAGCTTTAGCAAACGCCTCCGCAAATGCACTATTCAAAGGTGCACTATTAGATTCATTTGATTTAAAACTTTGCTGATTGTTAGAAGGTCTTTTTCTCTTTTGAGGTTTGGACTTTTTAATAGGTAATGGCTCAATTGAGTGAGTTATTTTCTTTACTGACTTTTTTTGAGGTTCACCTATCGTGTATGTTGTTTGTTTCTTTTTAGCCATAATGTTTAATTATTTAGGTTCCTTAAATGTATTTAACAATTATCATTGAAATGAAGCTTATTATATGCAAAAACCTTGGGCTTATGTAACAAAGACTGCCAAGGTACTATATGCAAGAAGGCCATTTTAAGTACTTTAGTACACCTTCGGTGTAGACCAAATGTCTACAAAATGGAAGAATCTAAGTCTTCCTAAATGGAAGCATCTAAGGCTTCCTAAAATGAGAACAACTAAGGTTCTCTAATGAAGCATTTTTAAAGGCATTTTTAAACTTAATAAGTCGCCTAGCTTCTGTGTAACTCAATGTTACGTTTATGGTTATTAGTGTTTAACGTAAGAGTTTTATAAGCATTTTTAAAGTATTATACTAGCTAACTTACTTCACCAACCAATTTTTCCTAGTAGGTGTAAGTAGTTATCACCTACATACCTCCATTAAAATATTTGATAACTGATATCGTTGCACTTTATCAAATCTTTTTTTATATGGAGATTAAGTTTGTGATAACTGAGGTACAATTTACATTAAATATTATAGCAGAGAGAGATATTATGGAAAAAATCATTTTAACAGATATAGACGGTGTTGTTTTTGATTGGCATACAGCATTCGTTAAATGGATGGAACTACAAGGGTATTCATCAACAGGTGTTATGCATCATGACGCTGAAATTCACAACGAGTTTGGTATTGCATTCCAAGAAGGAATGGTTAAAAGAGAAGAGTTTAATTCTTCTATGGCTTGTTCTATTTTAGAACCTTTGCGTGGAGCAGAGATTTGGATTCCAAAACTTAAAGAAGAAGGTTTTAAATTTATTGCTGTTACTTCTTTAAGTGACAAACCAATTGCACAATATTATCGTTATCTAAACTTAGAAGATTACTTTGATGTAGAAACTTTTTTAGATGTTAGATGTTTACCTGCAGGTGCAGATAAAACTGAAGCATTAGAAGAGTTTAAAGATTCTAGTTTATTATTCATTGATGATAGACCACTTAATGTTGAAACAGCATTAAAGTTAAATCTAAATGCAATTATGATGAAACATCCATACAATATTCAATATTCAAACCCAAAAGTTAAATTAGTTAGCAATTGGGAAAACATCTACGATTACATTCAAAAAGTATACAATACAACCAAAACTAAATAACTGTATGGCACGTATTAAAATGGGGCTCTACGGAGATAGTTTTGTAGAGGTTTGGTCTGAAGAAAAGAAAAAACAAAAAGACGAAGAACATTGTTCTTTAGAAACTTGGCCAAATATTGTAGCAAAAAAGTTTGAATTAGATATTGTTCATTCAGGTAAAGGTGGAACATCATATTGGGATATTCCATTACAACAGTTTTCATTAGATAATGTTCCTGATATATTAATATTTTCTTGGACCTCAAGTGGCAGAATATATAACAAAGATGGTGTACATATAAATTATGATTCAAATAAAATTTGGCACCAAAATGAAAAAGTATCTGAGGAACATAAAAAAGCCAGCGAGTATTATTTTAAACATATACACGATGAAGATAAAGAATTAGCAGAATACAAAGCCTGTTTATATTGGTTTGATCAAACTATTCTAAGTCAAATACCATCTGATAGAAAAATAATTCATCTATGGTCATTTGGACATGACAAACAAGATAATAAATTAAGTGGAAAATATCATCCAAACAACTTAACATATTTGCACAATTGGAAAAATGGTTGTGAAATAAGACCAAGTTGTATGAGTATTGCATTAATGGATGGAGCAAATTTTGATGATGTTGACCCATTTGAAAATCATTTTAATACACAAACAAAACATAATTTAATGGCAGACTTTGTAATGCATTCACTAATTGATACTAATGTTGATGGCGGGTATGATAGAGAAGCACTAAATGATTATTCAGATAACGTTGTTAAAAATCATCTGTATAGTACAATGCCTCCTTCTAAATAGCCAATAAATATACATATAACAGAGGTATATAAAAATGAAATCATTGTCTGAAACACAATACTATAACATAGATAAAACTGAATCAGTTAATATCATAATACCCGAGTTTGTTGGAAACAACAAACAAGTTAAGACATTAGGTATATGGTGTTCTGGAGGTGCAGATTCAACTGCTTTACTTTATTTGCTTTGTAAAGAAGTAATGAGAAGTACAACGGATATAAAAATACAACCAATGTCAGTTAGAAGACAACGTCCATGGAACCCTGTAAAAGCAACTCATGTAATTAATAAAATTACTGAAATACTTAATTTTAAAAATATGCTACCTCATTTAATTTACTATCCTGATCTAAAAGATGAACATCAAACTGAATGGCAAGAGTTTCAAGATAGAAATAAACAAAATGAAGAAACAGGCGTGTGGGATGTCTTGTACGATGGTATAACATCTAACCCACCAGAAGGGGCAATGCCTTATGACACTGATCAAAAAGATAGACGTGATCCAAATGTAACTCACGAATTAATTACTACTGATGGAGTATATCATAGACCATTCTTTAATACAGATAAAAAATTTGTTGCTAACATTTATAAGCAAGAAAATTTAATGAGTAATTTATTTCCTTTAACTTGGTCATGTGAAGGAACATTTGAACAAACAAATGGTTACCTTACACCTTGTGAAGATTGTTGGTGGTGTCATGAACGTTACTGGGCATTTGATAGATATTAATGTCAGAAATTATTGCAATAGATAATAACTTAAACTTTCCACAATCGTTTGAAGTAACTTGGGATATGGGTTTGAGATGTAACTTTGATTGTACCTATTGTCCTCCACATAGACATAACAACACTTCTGCTCATGCAAGTTTAGAAACATTAATTAAAACAAGTAAGTTTGTTTTTGATTATAAAAAACTTTTACAATCACATATGACTTTTGAAAGACAATGGAATATTGGTTTTACAGGAGGTGAGCCAACAGCCAATCCAAACTTTTTAGCAATGTGTGAATACATACACAATCAAAACGATAAAGATATTATTGTTGATGTAACTACCAACGGAGCAATAGGAGAAAAATATTGTGAAAGATTAATTAATAATGTTGATAGTGTTACAGTAAGTTATCATTGTGAAGTAGATCAAAAAACAAAAGACAGAGTTGTAGATAGAATTTATCAATTAAAAGATTCAGGTATGAAGTACAAAGTTAATTTAATGATTCATGCTAAACAAGAATACTTTGATGAGTGTATGGAATTAGTAGAACGTTTTACAAAAGATAATATAAAGTTTGTTCCTAGAATCATTGGAGAAAGTTATGACAATGACAAATATAATCATAGATATACAGCAGAACAACATAAATGGTTTAGAAGCTTTTGGGCAAACAAAAACAAAAAGCCAAAAGAAAATAATGATGCTGAATATGAATATAAAGATGATAAAAAGAAAGTAGAAGAAAAAAAGCAAGAAGTAAAAGTTGAGCCTAAGAAAGAAGAAGGTAGAAAAAGTTTAGGAAGACCTTGTTGTGGACAAAGAACATTTTATACATTAACTGAAGAAGAATATACAAATAATAATAAAGCATTAGACACAGATAAATGGAATAAAAGTGTATTTGCTTGTTCAACAGAATACAAAGATTGGTCTTGTTTGATTAACTGGAACTGGTTACATATTGAACAGGAAAATGATAATATACTACATCATCAAACGTGTCGTGCAAATTTTGGTGGTAAACGTGGGCCTATTGGTAAGATATCTGAAAGTGAAATAGTTTTAGAAAGATTAAAGAAACAATTAGCAACAGGTAAAATGCCTGTAATAACTTGCCCAAACAAAGTTTGTGGTTGTGGCTTGTGTGTACAAAAATCAAAACATAATGATATGACAGAAGCAATGTTTAATAAAGCCGTAAAAGGTTTAACTCCTGTTATTGGAGCAGAACTAAATGAGTAAAGAATATGAAAACTTTGTAAAAGAACATGGTAAGTCTTTTTGTGCTTTACCATTTACTGAAATAGCCAATTCAGCACAAGGCCATTCTATGTTATGTTGTTATTCAGAAACTGTAGAAGCAAATCTATACAAAGAAGAATTTATAAACAATTGGAAGTCTAGCAATGTACTAAATGATATTAGACAAAAGATGTTAGACAATAAACCAATTAAGTCTTGTACTAGATGTTATCAATATGAAGAGTCTGGTGCATATAATATGAGTAAACGATATACAATAACAAGACAAATAGAAAAAGAAAATCCAGATTTACTAAACAAAATAAAACAAGATAGTCATTTAGAATTGAGAACTATTGATATTAAGTTTGGTAACAAATGTAATCTTGCCTGTGTAATGTGTGATGGACATAGTTCATCGTTACACGTTAAAGAAAAACAACAACACAAAGTTCCTGTACATTTAAAAAAACATATACCAGATGATGCTGTAGATAATGGCTTTCATAAAAAACAATTAGATGAATTAATATCAACAGCACACACTTTACAAAAAGTAAAGTTTACAGGAGGTGAGCCAACACTACTTGAAGGCTTTAGAGAATTTATTGATATGTTATCAAAGACTCCATACGCAAAAAATATTTCTGTTATGATGGTAACTAATGGCACTACTGATATAACTAAAATGATTGATACTATGAGTAAATTTAAAAACTATGAAGTACATTGGTCAACAGATGGATTAGGTAGTACATTTGAATATATTAGATGGCCTGCCAAATGGAATAAAGTTTCTAATAATCAATCTAAATTTAATACAGCAATTAAAGAACATAAAAACATTAATTCAATACTAACATCAGCTATACAATTATTAAACTTTAATCAACTTCCTGATTTAGTTAGATACACAGAACAAAATAATTTTAATGAGTTTATTCCTGTATTAGTAATGTGGCCTAAACCATTAGACCTAGCAATTATTCCAAACAATATTAAAGAACAAGTAATTAATGAAACTGTTCCTTTAATAAAACAATCAGCAAAGTTTAGTTTTGTTTCTGACTTTATTGAAATAATAAAAAAACGTAAAACAGTCTACACCTACGATAAAACCCAAGAGTTCTTGGCCTATTATGATAAAGCACGTGACTATTCAGCAGAAAAAATGTGTTCTATTATATCTCAAATAAACAAACAGCACTTTGATACATAATACATCATCAAAGCGGATACACGGTGCTTAAAACAGGACACAGACGGTGTTTTAGGTGTGTTTAAAGTATCAGACAAGGGGGCTATGCCCCGCTTGTCTTTATTGCAATTTGAGTAAAATAATGTTAAGACCTTTTATTGGAATCGGAAAACTATCTGACGCGAGTCTTGTTTTCCCTTTTGTGTGCATTATTTATAGAACTCTATATGCACATTAACTTGTAATGTTTGGTAGCACCACCAGGAATTGAACCTGGGTCTTAACCTCCTGAAAGTTATGTTCTACCATTGAACTATAGTGCATACAGTATTTAAAAGTATAGGCACCTATGTTAAAACTATAGAGTTCTATAATTAAAAAGCCAACAAAAAACCCGGGCCTATTTCTAGACCCGGGTTACATTATTAATTAGTGTCTGAGCAAAATAAGTTAGCTCTTAGACTAACCTATTAAGTTAATGCTTTATACTCAACAGTAACTATACCAGCACCTGCTGTTGGAGTCACAGCTGACGCACCAGAATTTAAATATGCTAGTGTGAAAGTTGCGCCGCCAGCCGTTGCTGTTGCAAATGGAACATCAATTACGTATGTACCTGCTGTAGTAATATCAGCGTCAGCATCTGCTACCCAAGTAGTAGTACCGTCTGATAAAGTAACGTGATCAATTGACGCTCCTGAGAACGCAGTTGTTACGTGTACAATTACTTTAGAAACATAGTAAGTTGTTGAACCTGCATTTGGCATAGCACCGATTGTAGAAGTTGTTGCACCTGAGGCAATTGCCGCTCTTAATGTAAGATCGTCAGTGTCAGTTACAACGTTTGCGTTAACCCATGCTTTTGTTACAAGTGTATCATCTGTAATAGTTAATGACTCGTAACCTGCTGGTACGTTTACAACACCATTGCCTTTCGGAGAAAGAGCAAGTGAAATGTGTGTATCATCACCAGTAGTTGAGATAGTTGGAGCACCTGAAGTAGCCGCATTCGTGATTGAAATTTCGTTTACAGCTGAAGCTGTTCTTTCGAAGATTGCAATCTCGTTGTTAGAAGAATCGTTAATTTTAACTTTACCTTCTGCGTTACCACCTGTTCCACCTCTAACGATTACATCGCCAGATGCGTAAGAACCAGTACCGTTACCACCTTTGATTACAGCATCACCAGCCGCGCCGCCATTAGCCGCACCACCTGATACTGTTAAGTCCATATTATCGTCACCCATTACTAGTGAGTTACCACCAGCCGCTTCAGAGATAACAACAACACCATCGCCTTGTCCTTTAAGAACTAGGTCAATGTTTGCTGAACCGTTATCTGGATCTGTTGCTTGAAGAGTTACGTTAGAAGCCGTGTTAGTCATTACTAACTTGATGTTATCAGTTAATGTACCTGATACTTCAATAGCTGATTTACCAGCCGCGTCTCTAAGAGCTGATACATAGTTATATTGGTTAGCTGAACCAGTTGACATTAAGAACTTGTTAACAGTTCCTACTGCCGCTAAACCAGTACCACCGTTGCCTACTGGTAGTGTACCAGTAACGTCAGCAGTCAAGTCAGCTTGTGCATATTGTAATGTACCGCCTGAAGATACTTTAAGAACAGTTGAGTTCGAACCTTTTGCTAATTCAGATACTGTACCGTCACCATCAGTTGTGATGATTGAACTAGCCGCGAAGCCAGAAACGTTTGTACCTAAACCACCATTAGCACCTGAAACAGTACCAGATAAATCTGATGCCGCTAAAGCAGAAGCTGAGAAGTTAGTTCCGTCTGATCTTAAGTATTGTCCTGTTGAACCTACAGCGATTTCGCCACCGTCTGCTTCAACAAGTGAGTTGTTACCATGACCTGAGATAGATGCACCGAAGCCACCATATGCTCTGCCGATAACTGTACCATTCCAAGTACCTGCCGCAATCGTACCCATACGCATAGTTGCGTCTGAAGTAGATGCTTGGTTAGCCGAACCAGTTTTGAAGTTCCATGAATCAGTTGAATCATCAAATGATATGAAAGCAAATTGGTCTGTGTTAGCTGTAGAAGATCTTTTAACTTCTAAACCACCTGCTAAACCAGTTTCTTGTGATGTAGCACCACTGTTAACTTGGATGTATTTGTCTTCTGAAGACACAGTTCCAACGTCTAAAGTAATTGAAGAACCTGAAACTGTTAAGTTACCACCTACTGTTAAGTTACCAGTAAATTCACCGTTACCGTTGAATGTTGCTGTTGAACCTAATGTACCTGTAGTAAATGTAGTAACACCAGTGATTGAACCACCAGTTACTGCTACTGCACCTGCGTCTTGAGTTGCCATTGAACCTAAACCTAATGAAGTTCTAGCAGTTGCACCTGACTCAGCAACCCAACCTGAAGCTGAACCAACGATGATGTTGCCATCAGCTGATGATAATGCCGCAAGTTTGTCTAAGTCTGCATCGTACGCCTGTACGTTAGTACCAATTGTTAAGCCTAAAGAAGCTCTAGCAGTTGAACCAGTTTCTAACACGAAGTTAGAACCGTCACCAACGATGATACCACCGTCTGTAACAGCCAAACCAGCAACGTCTGCCAATTGTGCATCATAAGCCTGAACATCTGAACCAATTGCTAAACCTAAGTTAGATCTAGTTGAGTTAGAGTCAGTTAATGTGATAGCACCTGTGTCTGCCAATGTTGCGTCACCTGACATAACATTGTCAATCCAAACTGAGTTGCCTGTGTCATATAATAACATAGAACCGTCAGCTGGAGTAGTTAAAGTAACGTCACCCATTTCAGCAAGTGTGTTCGAAGCCGCAACAGAATCATCTACATATTTTTTAGTTGATGCATCTGTATCAGCAGTCGGAGCCGCAAGTGCTGTAATTTTAGCCGAACCTGCATTTAAACCGTTGAAAGTTGGTGTGTCACCAGTTCCAAGACCTAATGAAGTTCTTGCTGTATTGCCTGATTCTAATACGAAGTTAGAACCATCACCAATAATGATGTTACCATCAGTTGGTGATAAAGCCGCAATGTCAGCCAATTGAGCGTCGTAAGCCTGTACGTCTGAACCGATAGCAACACCTAAGTTAGTTCTTGCACCAGAAGCCGTAGAAGACCCTGTACCACCATGTGCTACACCGATATCTGTTGCGTTCCAAGTACCAGTTGCAATTGTGCCCAAAGTAGTGATTGATGTTTGACCTGCGTAAGTAGTTTTGATTCTTAAAGAGTCTGAATTGATCTCTAAAGATGAATCATCAACGTTAACTTCCAGGTTGTTACCTGATTTAGTTAAACCATCGCCTGCCGTGATTAAACCAGCACCAGAAAACTGTGTGAAAGCTAAATCAGTTGTACCAACTGTGATAGAACCGTCATTAGTTAACACCCAACCAGTGTCTGCGTTTACAGTACCTTCTTCAACGAATGAGAAAGCACCAGGAGTTACTTCTGAATTTGCATCGTAGTCAGTTGCTCTGTCTGGAGCACCTGATGCCTTAACAGTATATATACCGTTTTCTGAAGCGTCTGCCTGGTTTTTGATTAATATTCTGTCACCCGTAGCAAGTGACACACCGTCAATGGTATCACCATTAACGAAGTCTGAAGCAAGTGTTCCTGCCGCCGTAGTTGCAACTCTAACTGAATCTTTAACGTCAAGACCAGATTTAGTAGCATCTACATATGACTTAGAAGTAGCATCGTTGGCATTTGATGGAGTTGAAGCAACTCTAACATTTGATAACGTTGAACCATCTGTAGTAAATTTGAAGAAAGATGAAGATCCATCATAGATCAATCTACCACCTGATTTTCCAAATTGTACGTCAGAACCTATACCTGCTAGACCAAAGTTTTTAACTGTAGCCATTATATTTTCTCCCTATATAAGCTATATTTGTATTAATATATTTTAAATTACGGGAGGGTCTGCCTCTTTGTTATTGTATTGTCCGCCTTCGTTCGGTGCGGTTACATTATATTTATTATGCTGTGATGAAAATTATAGTTGTATATTAACGTATATGTTTATATATAACTCAAAAGAAAAGGGCCTATATTTCTATAAGCCCCTTTCAAATATTTTAAGTATTATGCGATTGAACCCCAGTCGATTGTATCAACTGATGCTGTTGCAATACCGCCCATATCAAAACTGTTCGTAAGCATTGTACCTTGTACACCTGCTCCATGAACGTGTTGTGGAAAGTTAGTGTTTCCTTCAGTTAAAATACCGAAGTTAGTGAAACCATTTCCTGGATCAAAAACTCTTCTAACGTTTTGACCTTTGTCAAAGTTTTTGATTTTAACATTGTTTAATGCTTTAAGGTTAAAATATCTAATGTTTGCCATTGTGATTCTCCTATCCTATAAAATTACATTAAGTTAACTAATACTTCGATAACACCTGTTTCGCCATCGAAATCTTCTAATGCTTTACCAATCATGTGACCACATTTTGCTTCGCCAGCCATAGCATGACCTGCCACGTCTGAAGTACAAAGTAAATCACCTTTTCTAACTGTACCTGCAACTTTACAAGGAACTCTTCCTGTTAAAGCCACGTATGGGTGAGTTGCGTCACTACCTGCTTCTGAGTTCATCATGTAAGCTGGAGCTGAAGATACAACACCTGCTACTTTATGATCATAACCTGTTGAAGAAGTAGTAATTTCTTTATCACCACCGAAGATAACAACTGTACCAGCATCATATTGTGCATCTGATTCGTATCTCTCAGCCAAATCCGCGTATTGCGCCGATGTTGCTGTAGCAGTAATAGTACCTGCCGCAAAGTTACCTGAACCATCTCTAATTACAACTTTGTTTGCTGTATTAGCCGATGCCGCATCATTCATTGATAATGATTGGTAGTATGTTGTACCGTCTAAAGTTAATTCCCAAACATCAGTACCTTCGTTCCATCTGAAATCAACGTTTGCAGATGTACCTCTGTTTACTTCGATACCAGCGTTCTCTGATGGTGCGCCAGTTTCGTTTGAGTTTAACTCGATTAAGTTGTCAGCTAATTTGATTGTCTCAGTATTAACTGTTGTAGTTGTGCCGTTAACTGTTAAGTCACCAGTTACAATAACGTTGTTTGAGAACGTTTTGTTACCAGCGATTGTTTGTGTACCAGTTAACATCGCATATCTGGCATCCGCGTATGATCTAGGCATAGCTGAAGAATCAGCCATGTTACCTGTACCAACACCAAGGATGTCATTTGAATTTAATTGTAAGTCGTTATTGAAGTCGATTTCTGAACCTGTTGATGAAATTGCTTTTCCATCAGTAAGTTGAACGTTACCTTTAAGTGCAATTGCACCTGTAGCCGGAGTTAATTCAACATCACCTGAACCTAATGCTTTAACGATAACATTTTCGTTAGTGTCACCTGATAATGTTACATCACCAGAATCAACACCCATCGCCGCTACACCATTAATGTAAAGTGTAGAAGGACCTACGTAAATATCACCCCACATAGCAGACGATGAACCTAAGTTATAAGTTACGTTTGCTGAAGGTATTAAGTGAGCACCAATTGAAGTAGATGCTACGTTTGATAAATCGATTTTCGCTAACTCGTGTCCGCCTGCTTGTGAACCGTCATGTACGTGAACTGAATTACGTGTAGTATTGACTGTTAACTCACCTGCTAAACCTGTAAAAGAACCATGCTCTGTTGCTGTTCCTCTACGTCTTTGAATTGCATAACTTGCCATTTTATATTGCTCCTATATCGATATATTAGACATATAGTTTATTCTTTTTCCATATGTTTATGATAATCTGAATAGAGTCGCGTCTCCCTACTCAATGTATATTTACCCATTATGCTAGAAATTTAAGTGATTATTTAATATAGCATAATATAACGGTGTTAAATACTATTATGAACAAAAAAGAAATATTAGACAGTCTAGCAAGTTTAATCCCCTACAAAAAATATGAAAATCTAGGAGAAGAAGCAGATCATATCAAAGATGTGCTAGGCCCAGATAAAAAGTTCAACGACAGATCTATATGCTCATTGCTAGGTGCTATACACAGCATAACAGACGATCCAGAAGTTAAAGAACTAGCATTAGAAGCCATATGGATGTCCGAACGTATGCACAAGAGAATTAGATTGCTCAAAGGCAGAGAAGATATTTGGTTAGAAATTCTCGATCCATCACACCCAGAAAACGACAAATACAAAAAATAAGGCGTACGCCTTTACTTGCGGATTTTATCCGCATTTAGGCCCCTCGGCGGCTATGCAGGAGTAGTAGGTGTATCGTGTTTCAATATAAGATCGTATAGAACAGCTCTAACTCATATTCACAGTTATAGAGGACACGTCTATTCAACTCTAGGACTTCATAAAACTAGCCGTCAGAACCGCTCAATTCAGATTCAGTTAGCAACATCCATCGAGTCAGAATATATTCGAGTACACCTCCACTCTAGCAATATGTTAGATTAGGCCCCAACGTGCATTCACTCGCCATCCATCATAGTCTAGTAGATGAAGTCGCAGTAGAGCCAGTGAGATTCTGTTCTTGCACCCCCACTTGCAATCTGAACCAGCGTCAAGAACGGTGGTGTAGTGTAATGGGAAAACGAATATGAAAATCACGAAGTGATTTGATGTTGAGTTTTACATTAAAATAGGACTTCCTAAAAATTTAACCGCACATACAATTATAATGCAATATACCGCGGTATGACTCCTGGCCAATAAATATGTATATGCGAAATTACTATGTACATATTCCAGAACTTGATCTAAATGATAAACAACGACAGTTATTATATAAAAGATATCTCTCATATAAAAAACAAAACAAAGGATACAATAAAAACACATATGATCACTTCACAACATTACATACTAACATAGACGTATTAAAAGGAATATATTCAGATACAGCATTAAAAACTATCGAAGAACTATGTAAAGATTTTCCTAAAGATGATAAGTTTAAACGAGAATCTTCATATGAATTTTTAACAACCACTGGTGAAGTTAAAATACATCGAGATCCAGTAAGACTTGCTGTACTAACTATTCCTATCAAACACGATAATTCTCAATTAGAATTTTGGAATGAAAATGAAAAAAGAATAATTACTCAGTTGGATTATGGAAATAAAACATACATTATGAAAACTCGTACACCACATAGAGTAACAACAAGTAGTAAAGATAGAGTATTTTGGCAAGCCAGTATTTTTATAAAAGATTATAAATTAGTAATGACTGAATATCTGCAAGGAAAGTTATTCTAAAAACGTCCAGTTATACAATTCACTATTAACTTTTTGTAAACTTGTTCCACGAATGTTATCTAACTTTTGCGTAAAGTCTCTGTAGTTGCTTAATGCTTCTTGATTGTAATAGTTATTAGTTAAAAACTTAATTGTTGGTTCTCTTATTGCTTCTGTTTTAAGTTTTTTGATTCTATCAACACATTCTTTTATGTGCTTAACACTTAATATTTTTCTTGCATCTGTGTAATCTGGATCACGAACAAATGCATTGTATGGTTCTAACTTATTATCAAGTAACCATTCTTCAGTTTCTTGTAACTTATTAATATTATATACACAATGAGCCATATGTAATTTTAGTTCTATGTTTGAATACTCTTGCGAAAGTTGTTTCCACTTGTTGATATTTTTATTATAAGTATCCCATATTAATCCATTACGTATATACTCTGCTAACCCACCAACACTTTCACCGCTAATTCTCAAATCAACTGTATCAAATTTTAATAAAGAATTTATTATATTATCTTTAGGAAATACACTTGCGTTTGTATTGATTTGTATAATAATATTTTTTGGATTGCCTTTTTCTACAAGTATATTTAGAAACTCATCTAAGTGTCTTGTCATAAATGGTTCACCGCCAAACACTCCAACTTCTCTAAGTTCAGATAAATCTAATTTTTTTAAATCATTAATAGTTTCTTTTTCTCTAACAAATGTTTCTTGAGGTGTTGTTTTAATTTGCATATGATCAAACATAATGTTTTGTTTTGTCATTGCTTCAACATCATTATTCCATTCTGTACTACTATGCGGGCCACAGTATAAACATTTAAAATTACAAAATGCACTAAAGGCTACTTGTAAAAACGTAACCTGCCCGGGCTTAATATGATTTTTAATAACTGTCTTTAGTGAATCAATCCTTGCTCCAGAAGTTGAATTTATTTTTTCTTGCTGATTGCATTTATAACAAACATCATCTTTAAAGTTTTCGTAAAGGTACTCTGGATTATTCATTAATCCAATTTGTTCTTCAACTGTATCACTTGTATGATTTTTATTAGGGCTGAACATTAAACAGCATGGTTTGAACTTTCCATTTGTTGCTGTTGGTTCAACAAACATTCCATTTCTAAGATATCCACAATCAGTTTTCATTACTCTATGTTCAACATTGTTTTAATAAGCTCTTTCCAATATGTGGTATGATTCTTATTTAAAAATACTTCTCTGTTGTGCTTTAGTTTGTCCCAAACTTTTAAATACATATTTTGTAATTCTGATTGATCTAATGAACTAACTGTTTTTATATTTTCCATTACACTATAAAATCTTTTAGAATGATCTTCAATTTCATCATAGTGTTCATCAAACCAAATATTATCAAATGTTTCATATCCTTCTTCGTGTAAGTATTTTAATAATCCAGGATGTCCTACTAAAATAAAAGGTTGTAAATTAACTATTGGTTTGAATAATTTCTCTGTAACAAAGAAACTAGGTTCAGCTGGCCATGTTTCAGTTGTAACATTAAAGTATGTATCTTTGTAATGCTGAGCTGTCATTCCTCTATTGTGCCAAGCATCGTGTTCGGCATTTACATCTAATTGTATTTCTTCAATATTGTTACCATGTTCTCTATGATAATCTAATACTTCTAACATAGAAGTATCACCTGAGTATTTTTCTATTGGTTTGTATACAAAGTTATCAGGGTCATATATGATATCAAACTTATTGAGATAACTTACTACTCCATGCTTTAATAGATCATTTCTTTTTAGTTCAGTCATTAGCCATTTACGGTGTGGTCTTCCTCCACCATTTAAGCATAGAAACTTTTTAGGTCTTGGCTTATACATTGTATCGCCATCTATAGGAACAAGTTCTTCTGATTCTCTTTCTGTTCCTATGACCATATTTTTAATATAATCTGAAAATTCCCAAGCAAAGTGATCATACACAAAAACATTTTGTAATAGATATCCATAGTAAGGTCCTTCACCTGATGCTAGATATTTTTGATAGTTTTCATCAAACTTTTGATCACCAAAGATTAATATAAAGTTTTCTTTTGGTATCTTTAACCAACCTAAACTTCTTTCAACAACGTTTAACCAATTGACTTGATTTACTGGAAAGGCTTCATATGCATAATACATTATTAGTTTTGCTTTGCCTTTTCTTAATGCATCTAGTGTATGTTCTTTAATATTACCAAACATATTTTCTGTTAATAATGATATGTCCATGTGATTTGGTTCCATTACATACCAATCAGGTGTTCCGCTTATGTTCGCTCCAATTTCATCTGGTTTAATATGAGTTACATCTATCTGTGCTATATCACATAGTAACGGAAAGAATCCAAGATTATATCTATCCATAGGAATAAAGCGAGTTAAAACATTTATATCGTATCTGTCTTTCCACTTTGTATTCCATTCGCGAATGTACTTTGGATGTAGGCCATTAGGCATAGGTCCATTGTCATTCCAATTATCCCAAATTAAATTTATTTTTAAATTTTCCATATCTTATTTTAACACTATCTATTATTATTATCAACTATATAATATAGTATTTATTTTCATAAATATTAGTATGGAAACTCCAACACCACATTTTGTTATTAAAAACGCAATTACTCCTACTCTTATTAATAAATTTGTAAAGTTATGCGATAAAGTTCAACCAGATAAACTTGAAAACTATTCAAAAAGAAAAGACTCTGATTGGTATGCTTGGTGGTGTAAAGAAAAACTGTTACCAGAAACCCTGTTAAAAACTGTATATGATAGCATACAGAAACAAGTAGAAGAAGTAACTGGTAAACTTTATATTACACTTGGAACACATAATTCACAAGTAACGCCATTAAAAGATCATATTGATGTAAACCCTAGTGATACTGATATTGATTTAGATCCTGCTTATACTATTATCATTCCGTTGTCTACAAGTCACGATTGTCATACTGTTGTTTGGGATGCACAATACACAGGAAAAACTTGTAAAGATATTTACGAATTTATGGATATAAAAAAAGAAGATAGCAATACAAAAAAAGAACAAGAACTATTATCACATTGTAACAAAGAAGTTTTTAACTTAGGTAAGTCTTATTTTTACAAATGGATCCCAGGCGATGTTATTTGTTTGCGTAGAGATTATGTACACGCCTCTGATAACTTTATAGTTAATGATAATAGTGCTAGTAAACAATCAATTATATTGATAACACGGTATATTAAATAGAAATTATTTTCAATTATAGTATTAGTTTAACCGTTATACAATCATTTAACTTGAGACATAGGTAACCTAAATACTTGTGACTATTAAATTTTTAGGAGGTTACTGATATGTATAATGATGAGAACAAAAACGTTATTGAACAGCTTAATGATAAAATCGAATTCCTAGAGGAGAAGATTGAAAGATTAATCGACCTTCTAGAAATGAGTCATGAGTTTGATAATGATGATGAAGAATATGATAATGATTATTCTGATGAAGAATTAGATAACGATAACGATGATGACAATGACGATGAATATTGTGATGATTGTTACGAGCAAGAATGTGCTTGTCTACCGGAAGACTATGATTACGAAAACGATGACGAAGATGATGATGATTTTGAATCAGATGATGAAGACGAGTCAGATGATGAAGATGATTTTGAATACGACGAAGACGAAGTAATTGATGGGGACTACGAAGACGAGGACGAGGACACAAGACACTAAAACTTTTCACACGTGAATATAGGGAAGGAGTATAATTAAAATACTCCTTCCTTTTTTTATGATTTATAAAAGAAATAAAAGTAATATAGATAATATTGCAATAACAACTGCGACTACCCCTGCTGTAGTATATATTGCATTCATAAATTTTATCATTTTTAACTGCTTATGATCTTATTATAACATATAAAAATAATTTTACAATACACGAGTTAGTTGTTATCCACAATTAATTGGCGACTCCGGCAAGACTTGAACTTGCAACCTACGGTTTAGAAGACCGTTGCTCTATCCAGTTGAGCTACGGAGCCATTGGTGCAAGTGAAGGGAGTCGAACCCTCACATCTATACAGATAACGGATTTTAAGTCCGTTGCGTCTACCATTCCGCCACACTTGCGTTGTTTAGATATTTCCTTGTTCTATGTTGATGTATACTTGCTCTGTTATTGTTATATTAAAGCACAGGTTGTTAATTGTGTCAAGACTCTAAATGTATTTTTTTGAAATTATTTTTTGGCCTGCCCGGGAAGATTCGAACTTCCGACCTTCAGTTCCGCAAACTGACGCTCTATCCAACTGAGCTACGGGCAGTTGTTGGCTGGGGTAGATGGATTCGAACCACCGATGTCGGTACCAAAAACCGATGCCTTACCGCTTGGCTATACCCCAATGGTAGCAGAGGCTGGGATCGAACCAGCGACCTCCGGCTTATGAGTCCGGCGCTCTAACCAACTGAGCTACTCTGCCATTAGTACTCAAAATTAACAGTTGTCTTATTAACTCTTAATTCTTTGGCTCCATTTTTTAAATGAAATTTTCTTGCCATATCAGTCAAAGGTGATAGTGTAACAAGTCTATTTAAATGACTAGACTTTTTAATCATTTTATAAACTTCGCGTACAATTTTTTTACCGCCACCTTTTTTCTTAGACCAAACTGTATATGCAATAGCAATAGTACCTTGCATACCTTCTCTATGTATGGCTTGAGTAAAAGCATCTTTGCTAAACTCATCTAATTCTTTTATATCTGCTGGTACATCATTTGTAAATGCAAAACACATCACAGCGGCAATCTCGTCACCGTCTTTTAATCCAAAAACTTTTCTACCATATTGATGTCTAAACCAATTGTCTAGCTCTGGTCTTACTGGATCTTCTGATGGATCAATCTCATCAAGTTCTATAAGCTCAACTTTGTTTAGCCATTCAAATTGTTTAAGAAGCCAATCTTTCATTTTAAATCCTGTTATAGTTGATTAATTACTGTTGCTACTAGATGAACTCTATCTTCTTCACCGCCATTAAAGGCATTATGATATTTTGTGTTGTCAGTTATCCAAACAGATCCATCTGCAGGCATATGACGAACTTCTGTATCAACACACATACGGGCACCAAAGTTAGTAACTATTGGTATATGTAATCTTGGCTCTGGATCTCTATGCCAACTTAATGTTGTACGTGGTAATTTCCAAAGCAATCTAATTCTTCCTAGTTGATATTTTTGAGATAAAGTGTCATACACTTCTTTAAAATAAGTATCTTCAAATAGTTTTACAAACTCTGAATACTTTGATTCATCTATGGGTTCTTCTCGTTGTACTTCTTCATATGTACTATCTGGTTTAGTCCAAAACAACCCTCTAACATTACCACCTGTTATTGAATTTGCATCTCCTGGTATTTGTGTTAAACAAATTGCATTTATATCTCTTTCACCTAATGGAGATTGTCTTGCTACTCTCGAATCAACTTCTTTTAATGCTGATTGCAATTTGGTAATATCAAATTTAATATTAGGATCTTTATAAAAATTTGTATCCATTACTTAAAAAACTCCTCTGAGTTGTGTGCTTTATCGTCAACCCATATATCATAATGTGGTTTGCCACCAACTCTTACACTTGTATATTTACATCCCCAACTGTCTAATTGTTTTGTAGTTAGCTCTGTATAGTCTATACCACTAACGGCACCACGTGCTGTCCAATAGTGTATTTCATGACCTTCGTCAAACATTTTGTTTACTTTTTCTATTCTGTCTTTCATAGGTTCATGATTAGCATAATCTTTTTTGCCATTTGGTAAAAATACTTCTTTACAGATAGTTCCATCTATGTCAACTATGTATATCATTTTTTACGAGACTTCCAAATTTTAACTTGATGTATTACTGCATATCCGTATAGATATATTCCAAACGGTATGAGCAATAAAGAATTAAAATACAAAAAGAATTTTGCTATTCCTCCATACTCACCCTGTGCTATTGCAACAAGATTAGTTATGAAGAGATCCATTAACTTCCTCTTTTAACTGTATCTAAAATTGCTTCAATATCTTCAAACATATCACGTTCTTCAGATAAACTTCTTTTGTGTGCAATTTTAATTGCCTTATTAAGAACTGCTGGTTTTACATCTAGTTCTACTGCGATATGTTTAACAGTATCTCTTAACCCTGATCTTAAATCATCTGCTTCTTGTAGTACTTGCGTACCTTCATCGAGCAATTTGACTAATTTTGCCTTTTCTTCTGGTCCAATTGTTAGTGCCATTTTTACTCCTTTTTCTTTATTATAATATATATTCTATTGAGAGTCAAGCCTTCTTGTGTCTTGAATATAAATTATCCAATCAACTAATATAAAATTTAAAAACAGGCCGGTAGGTGTTAGTGCTACACCTAAAAGATTTGGTATAATAAAATTCAATAATAATTGAAAAACCAAATACTTTTTTGGACTTGCTGGAGTCCAATCTAACCACCTAGGCTTGCTTTCATTCATATTACTTGTCTTCTAACTTTTCACAATGTTCTTTATTTGCTAGTAGTCCTGACTCTTTATTGTATACCCAAACGTGACTTGTAATTACTGTTCCATCTGGTGTTACTTCACACTTTTTTCCAAATGCCATTCTTGGATTTTCAGGAATGCTTGAGCAACTAGTAAGAATAAATGCTAATGCAAATATTGATAATATAGTTTTCATTTGTTTGTTTCCTTTGTTGTTGCTTAATTGTATGACATTATTCTATTTTTGTCAATGGTCATATTTCTTTATTAAGTTGTATAATTCTGGAACTTGCTTTTCTAAACTTTGGCCTCTTATTTCATCAAGTATCTTTGTGTGTTCAAAAAACATTGGCAAATATTTTTCTTCTTCTTTTGGCCTATCTGCTTCTAAATATTTTAATACATTATTAACAGATCTAGATAAATTCCATGATATTATGTTTTTGTTTTGTTCAGCCCATTTACTTAATTTATTCCAGGCTACTTCTCTAATTTCTTTTGGTAAGCAAGATATTGCATGGTATGGTGGCTCGTGAACTGGATTTAAATTATCAACAACCATATTATTTTCTAAATGATATTGTAATAAATTAGGAATATTTAAAATATTTAATACTTGATAAGTAGGATCACTATTAACTTTAAATCTATCTGATCTATACTCTTCTAATATTTTTCTATTTTCGTGTAAAGTTTTCCATACCCCTTTCCAACGTATATATTCATAAACTGATCCTGTTCCGTCCATACTAACTTTTACTTCTACTTTTTTAAAGCCAGTTAGTTTTTCCATATACTTCCTATTAATTTGCATTCCATTAGTGGTAAATTTAAGAACTAAATTTTTATCAATACCTTCTGCTCTACAGAAATCTAATATTTCATTGAAGTATTTGTTAACTGTTGGTTCGCCTCCGCTAACTGTAATACAATCTAACTGAGGTAATAGCTCTCTTATTTGTCTTTGAAATTCTGGATCTTTCCAATAATCTTTTACTTGTTTTACCATTGGCAATGGCTTAATAATATGCTTATCAAAAAGATCTTTTCCTTTTAACTTGTCATCACTAAATTTACTAATATGTTCTATTGCTTCATCTTCAATAATAGAGCTGTTCCATGGATTACACATACGACAAGCAAGGTTACATAAATTTGCTAATTGAAAATCAATCCATCTCATTTTTGGATTTACAATAACTGATTTTCTAAACGGTTCTATATCTTTAAAATCTTCATCACTATCATCTCTTTTCCAAAGATTAGCAGATGGTACTTTATCTATATCAGATAATCTTTTTGATTGCATACCTTTTGCTTCATCAATCCAACAACGTCTGCAACCAGGATCTTTTTTACCTTCTAATAAATTTTGTCTTAATTTTTTAAGACCTTCAGAATTCCAATAATCATTTTTAAAGAAATCACTTTTGTATACCTTATGGTGTTCACTGATACAACACGGATCACCTTCTCCACCAGATCCAATAAAAGTAGTAGTAAAAGGAAAGTGACAAAAGGTTTTAGAAATTTGATCCTGATGTTGTACGTATTCTTTATGCTTTTGAATTTCAAAATCTTTATCTTCTGTCATTATATATCCTTTATTTTATAATATTTATCTTAGATTGTTCATGAGGATTTTGTACCAGAAAGTTTGTTATGTCAAACTTATTATCTTTTCTTTTTCTGTCTTCTTCTGGCTCTTCTTTTTTTAGAACCAATTTTTCTTCGACCTTTATGAGTCTTACTTTGTCTAGCCATAATTTCCTTTTATCAAAACTAAGACTATTTAAGCAATTTTGCATTATTTGATTGTTTTTAGATTAAATTTAAGTAGTTTTTCTCCCATGCCATTTACTTCATAGGAATCATTAATTCCATATTTAGATAACTTTGGTGACCCATACCCATTATGAGTTGAAAAATTAGGGTGAACACTTATGTATGCTGTTGCATTAGGTTTGCAAACCTGTTTTAAAAATTTAGCCAATCCTATATATGCATTATATATTACATCTTCATCAGTTAACGGATCTACTATATCGGGCTTTTCTCCGCCTCCAGTGGCTAATAATTTATCGTCAGAGTTTTCTGATAAATGCATAGAAAATCTTTTTGCTATTACAATGTCAAACTTCTTATCTGAATATGATTTTAACTTCTTTAATTCTTTTTCATTATCACCCCATGATGAATTTAATGAATTTGTTGCGTCTCCCCAATTGTACGTAAATTGATCTATCTTAACATTACAAAATTCTGTTTCTAATTTTCCATAAAGATATTGATTATGCCAATTATCATAGGCATTGGTGGCTACTACAGAATGTCCTATATCCAACATCTCTCTAGCCAAATCTCCACATCCAGTACCTAAGTCAAGAATATGTTTTGGCTTTCCGTTATCTAAATTTAAATATTTGATAATTCTTTGATTATTTTTTTTTCTTCTTGCTCTATCGTATGGAGAGTATTGTGCTTCAAAAGAAAGATTTCTAGCATCTATTAGTTTCCAGTCTACCATGCTAGTATTTATTTAAACCAATTTGGATTTATTTTATATTTTTTTACGCCATTGCACTTTGGAAAACCTTTCAAAGCGGTTAACATTCCTAAACAATATGTTTCTTCGTTATCAATTTCT
>Ga0181412_1000211_pt1 | contig 25319 bp, 26 predicted proteins | sample 35SPOviralmetaG_FD_130113 | JGI IMG/M metagenome (GOLD analysis project Ga0181412, IMG submission 130113) | Marine viral communities from the oligotrophic San Pedro Time Series (SPOT) site, San Pedro Channel, CA, USA - 35 SPOT_SRF_2012-08-15 | ecosystem: Environmental > Aquatic > Marine > Strait... | reverse complement strand
GCCCAGATTTCAACCACCATTCGACCTATAGCGTTAATTCATCATGGCAGAAGAACAGGCAAAGCAAGAGCAAGAAAACGACAACTCACGCCTAGGCGATGTAATTAAGGTTGTCTTGCTTGCTTGGGCAATGGCAATCCTGACCGCTAACTACCTTGGCGTGTTCAAGCAATCCCTTGATCCGACCTACCCAGCTTCCATTTTGAGTGGAACGGCGGCCTCGTTTGGCTTAGCCGTCGGGGGCAACAAAAAATCTAAAAAAGAAGAGCCTACAATTAAGGAACAAACCCCTACGTCCAAGCCCAAATGAGACGTTTTCTCTTTGTATCGTGTCTAACGTTTTTTGCGATAAGTCCTGCTTCGGCGGACATCACGCACGCTATTAAGTCCTCAATCTCACTAACTGTTGATGGAGCAGGATCAATCTCAACGCGCGTACCGTCTTCAGTGGCAGTATCTGGCTCTAACGTCACTTTGGGTACTGCTCCTACTTTGGGGACACTTACTTCCGGGACTGCTCTTGGGTACACTCCTGGTGCTTACAGTATTACTACTGCTGGTGACAGCTTTTCATATACAGAGTCGTATATAGAAGGCGATGATGTCCCAACCGTATTGTCTACAACTGTCACTGCTGGCGTAGTACCAGCTATGCCTATCTTCGGTAGCAACACTACAACTTCGGGCGGTGTAGCAGGCACTCTTGCAGGGACCATTGCTACGGATGGCGCACTAGCTATTACTGCTGGTGGTGCTGGTACTACTGCAATTGGACAGGTAATCCAAGAACTCAGTATTCGTTAATGCGAGTTCTGCTGCTTGTTCTGTACGCAGGCTTCGACCTGTTAGCAACTGCCGCTCCAGTAGCAGCAATTCCCGTAGTGCCAAATTTTCAGCAAGGTGTTTTGTCTTCAACCACAAGCACTAAAACAAAAGTTGTTGAAATTATAAATTCATACGAGTACAGAACAGGCTATGAGTACAGCGCAAGCGGAACAAATATTGAGCCTGTTGGTGGTGCGATTGCTCCGGCTAGCCTGACTTCAACAACAAACACTCTTAATGGTGTTGCTAGCCGCTGGACTGGCCTTGACCCTGCCAGCAAACCTGTCTGGAACATAGTCAATCAAGCAGCATCTTTTCAGTTTGTTGAAACGCTCCAAGGGCCAGGGCTTACAAATCACACCTTGATTAGCAGAGAGACAGACGTTGAATCTTTAACGGAAACAATTAGCACCTTTAGCCAATGAAGCGAGTTATCGCAACGCTTTTGCTGTTAACCGCTCCAGCGCAAGCACAGGTCTCAAGCACTGCCGCTCCAGTCGCAAACAGCAGTGGATCAGTCACAAATCAGGCTGTTCAAGTCGTACCATCAAGGCAATTTACAAACACTTACGGTGGAGGCATTAGCTGCCAAGGTTCAACTTTAAATATCAACCCTTTTATTAGTTCCACAACAGGATGGGCAGACCCTTACGAAAGTCACTACAACGAAGCTGTTTACGACACGCTTGATCTTGTTGGTGCGTTTGATCCTGAAGGCAACCCAATACCAGACGGTCGACCAGACAATCCTGGCAATGTTCTTTTCTATAAGCCAATGCGAACTGGACAAAAAACAAATTTCTCAGTAAACGGTGGCATTACAGCAACAATTTCAATACCACTAGACCGTCATCACGTTAGAACGTGCCGTAAAGCAGCTGAAAAGCAAGTGGCGCTTTTAGACGCAACACTTGCTGACAAAAGGCTGAACTACGAAATTGCAAGGCTTAAGAATTGCGCCAGCCTGATGAAAGATGGAATTATGTTTCACCCCAAGTCGCCGTATTCTCAAATCTGTGCTGATGTTGTCCTGACAAATCCGCCTGGTGTTCTACCGCCCCACAAGCATTCAATTCCTACTTCTTTAAAGACCTCTGAAACTTTCGACGCTGCCAAGCAGACTCAACAACAACCTTCTTCCCCAGCTTCTCTTTAATTTTTTTGATCGTCTTTTTAACTGTCGGCTTGATTGTCTTAAGCAGAAAGTCACCTAATGGTTTGGCAAAAATTGCTGCTGTCGTCGCAACTACCGCAATCGTTGCTGTCGTCACTACGACAGGCGAACCAGGCAGATGGTTGCCAAGGATGGCTGGTATGTCTAACGGGTCGAGTTGTGCCTTGCATTCTCCATCAATCCGTTCATAACCAATGATTACAGCCGTTTGTAGCTTATTTTTAGCTCCAATGGGTACTGCGTCAGGTGGCGGGCATGGCAACTCTGTGGTTACATTTGGAATGCCAACGGTGTCAGCCACCATTGGTGAAGGGGACTTAGCCGGTTGTTTGGAGGCAGCCGGTTTTTCTTTTGCTGCATCAACGTCTGGGTCAATAGCTGGAGTTTTTGCTGATCCATAGGTCAGCGTGCCAGGTGTAAAATCCATCGCGTTAAACGATGGCATCGTTCCATCGCAAACAACAAAATTACCCCTGCTGTCATTTGTGTAAGCGTCTGAGTTGCCAGGTTGTACGTTTCTCGTCTCAACACAGCCAGGTATCTCAGCCACTGGGAAGCCCAGCATTAAGGTGATAGGAGGTTCCGGTGGAAGGCTTAGGGGAGGAGTTGTCCTCCATGCAGGTATTTCAAGGATTTCAATTCTTCCTACTCCAATCTCAGGTATCTCAGGCATGAAGTCAGACCGATTTGTCGCAGGTCAGTTATGGATCGAGCGCAAGAAAAACCGCGAAGGGCCGCCTATCAGTTACACCGTACTGAAAGGTTTTAGCTCAATGGGTTTTACAGACAAAAAAGAGGTTTTAAGATTTATCCGTTGGCCAAAAGGCACTCCTACAGGCGATTCTGTGCGCGAATGGTTGGCAAGCTTTGATGACAAGGCATCAGAGCCTGCGCCGGAATTAGACATGGCTCAGCTCGCAAAAGAAGGCTTTGGACCTGAAGCTCACTAAAACGGCAACTTAGGTGTTTCAATTGCTGGGCCTGTTGCTGATGGCAGTTCAGGCATCACATCATCAAGCTTGGCTGGCACCATTTGAGTCATAACCTTGGTTAGCTCTAGCTTTAGCTCGCTCATGTAATACTTCGTCAGCGATGGGATTCGGGTGTAAAGCACAACCGACCCAACAACCATCGTTCCAGACATCAAGAACCCTAGGGCTCCGGCCAGATTGAAAAACTTTTGCATAATGATTCCAGATAAAACAAAAGGCCCCCTTGCGGGAACCTCTTGTCGGCCTGTGTGAGAAACCTAAGCTAGTTATAGCTCAGAATGCGTACTTGACACCAAGCTTAGTTCCAACAGAAGGATCTTCTTCTGTAGTCAAAAAGCTGAGTTCGCCATAAACCCCAACGTTTTCGGCTACTTGAACGTTTCCGCCAATTTTGCCGGAAATTTCAAACTCACCGTCTTCGCCTTGTGGGCTGACGAAAGCTGGACCGCCTTGCAGGTAGTAGCTGTAAACGTCCTGGCCTCCCTCAAAGCCAACGTGAAAATCTGTGGTTGCGCCTAGATAGTCGCCGTCTGAATAACCAGCGTTATTCTCCACGTTCACATACGGGCCTGCCAAGGCAGCTGAACCAGCGAGAACACCAGAAACAGCTAGTGCGAGTGCTTTGATCATTGTTGAAAGAGTCAACGTTTTCTGTAGGTACTTTAACTGGGACAGTCAATGGACAGTTAAGGATCTGCTCTTCAGTTCTCATCCGTTCCAGGGAACGTTGAGAAGTGCTTCTTGTGCAGTCCGGTGTAAAGACCGCATTGTGGATGGTCAGGGTTGTCGCGGCCTTCAAGCATGAAAAGCATGGTCATCCATGTATTTCTATTGTTCATGGCTTGAAGATCTTCCGCTCCTGGCTTGCAGGGAATCATTGGATCAGGTCTAGTAGTCACGTCGTTCGTCCTCATAAAGATCGTCGTCTGGGTTGAAAGCTAAGACAACAACTGTCAGTACAACCCCAGCCAGTACACCAAGAGTAAACATCAAGCAGGCTCCGTTGGCCAAGCTGTTGCAACAGCAGTATTAGCAATCATTTGCTCATTACCGTCACTATCAAGGTCCGGTTTTATGACCGTAACGTCATTGCCTTCCGAGTCTTTTTCAACGACCGTTTTTGTCTTGACAATCGTTGCTGACCCAAACAACAGCTCTTTTAACGCCTCAACAGTTTTGCAAGCGTCGATTTCGGTTTGGCGCGTATTGCACGACGTGCGAACAGCCGCTCGATATGTCTGCCATGGAGCTGGCAGTGCGGCCTTGGCTGCAGCAAAACTGCTGTTGACTTCTAGCTCTTTGACAACGCGCCAATCAGACGGTGCAAGCAACAATGCTGCAGTTTCGTCTTGCGCTGCTTTCCACTGTGTCTTCAACCCTGTGGTTTTGACTTCAACGTCATCAACGGTTTCGGTCTTGTCGTCAAGCTGCTTTGGATTATCAACGCCCCAATAAAACCGCTGGTCCCAAGATTGCTGCTCAACGCCCCAACTAATGCCAAGCATGGCTCGGTCTTGTGAGCTGCTTAGTCGAAGCCAATTGGCAGGGTATTGCACGTCGTTATGGGTCCATGGAATATCCATGGGTAAACCGCGAGCGCCGATGTAATAGCCCATAAGGATTCAGGTGATGAGTGCAGTTTAACGAGCAAGCCCGCCATTGCTGGCGAACGGGTTGGAAGCAAAAGCCATCCAGATATAAACACCATTAGAAGCGTTAAAATCTAAATTTGCACCTCTAATTTTAAAACCATTAGATAAAAAGTCACATCGCGTAGTTACTGTCTCGGCAGCATAATCATTTGCGCGCAAATCTTGTGTTACAGCGTTAAATGAGTCTCTCTGGTCGTCCCAGATAAACCAATCATACCCAGAGCCTCCGCCATCACTTCGTTTCACCATAAGCCACGAAACCTTAAAGCCGGTATACACAAATGGACCTGATGCATTTTGATTGCCGGTGTATTTTCCCATTGCACTATGTCCCGCTACAGGTGTAAAACAATAAGCAATTGCTTCATCTGTGCTAATACCAGTAACGTCTACCGTGCTACCAAATACAGCGTTGGTTGGGGCACTGGTTCCCCAGAAATTACTTCCGCTTGCGACACCACTATTGCCGTTTAAAATCATGTATTGGTCTTTCGATGTAGCCGCAGAATGGTAAACAAACCAGCTTGTGGCTCTGTTTCTATTTTTATAAATTATGACAGCCGGGGCACTGTTTAAACCGTGCCCTACGGTAAAAGAACCAGAAGCTGGATAATCATAACTAACAATCGAAAAACCATTTTCGGGTGACGCCTTTACTTGACTTGCGATTGATGGACTAGCTGGGAAAGACCATCCAGTATTGTCAGTAAGTCGCACTCCATCAATTTCAAATCCGTAACACAGCAGACCTTCACCGCCAGTCGCTGTTTTAGTAACGACTATTGACGAAATAGAGCCGCTAAAAGCTACCGTAGTTTTTGTTGTAGCTGAGGAGCCTGTGGTCAAATTAAAAGCCGTACCTCCGTTAATGGAAATAGTGCCAGCTCCACTTCCAGTAAGCCCACCAAAGAAACTTACAGTTGATACACAAGTAACAGCTGGACTAAAACTTAAAGTGACAACTGCCGCTACTGAACCGTTACCATTGGCGTGCCCATAGTTAGAAGTATTGGCGTCGAAGATATATGTTGCAGGGTAAGAAGGCCACCAACTGCCACTGTTTCCTGTTGTCGTAATATTGCTGCTCCACGTCTGAGCTGAGTTGGTTATTGCGCTACTAATTGAGCCAGCAGGAATCGTAGATCCAGCAGTATCACTGGTGTTTACCTGGAAGCCCATTCCAGAATGAGCTGTGCAATATACATACAGTGTTGGTGCGCTTGCTGCAATCACAATCTGCGTAAACGCTCCAGCACTACCTGGCGTTCCAGCAGTCGTGACACCTGTTGTGTACTCTGATCCACCGCCATGCGTTCCATCGCTAGTAGTAGAGAACCGCAGAGGATGACCACTGTTTGTGGCGGCTGACTGATCAAACTTGTAAGTGCTGCCTTCTGCAAGGGTTAGCGTTGGCTGCAAAGCACTATCGGCGTAATACTTATTGCCAGAGCCGGGATTTGCAACTGTAATTGCATAGGTCTTGTCGCTATTAGCTCCGGCGTTCCAAACCCAACTAATATATGAGTGCCCATTGTAGTTTACATAACTTGCTGATTGCCCACCGTTTACAACTGTATGCCCATCACTATTGAAGGCACTGACGTAACCATAACCCGATCCACCCGTAGCATCAAAACAAGCCCCTTCTATACGAGTTTGATCACTATTTAAACCTTTTAATGGGCCGACACCCCGGACTGTGTCATAAAGCAAGTTGGCTATTGCACCGCTTCGATACTTCGTCCACACCAGATCAGGGCTCATATTCATTCCACTAATTGCTTGTGTTGAGCCATTTCCGTTGTACCTCACCACATCCATTGCGGTCGAACTATCCGCAATTGTTGGTGTCGGTAAATTTGCTGTATTTAAGGACTTGTAGCCAGCAGGCGCTGCATTACTGAAGGCACGCTGCCCGAAGTTATGGGAAGTACCTGACCCGTTGTAATCAGCAGTTAATGGGGAATACGGCCCATTCGCAAGGGATGAAAATGCTACGCCTTGTGATGCTCCGTTCTTGTAAAAAGTTAAGCTTCCGGCATCTGCATCAAATGCAACGCCAATAACGTCATTTGTGGTAAAACTAGCTCCGTAAGAAACTAAAGTCCCATTAAATTTGTGGCCTGAATTATAATAACTACAACGAGTGATTACAGGGCTTTCGTAGTTTTTAACATTAGTAGCTTGTATCCCTGGCCCTGGAGCGTACCCGTTTGTTGCTGTTATTGTTACTTCCCAATACCACTTACCAGAAGCCATTGAAAAATTAGCACGCTTCCCGCTATAATCCGTTGACCCACCAACTTGATTTAAATTGCCATTTGATGTAGTTGCATAACCGCCTGCCTCTAAAGGATTTAATGTCGCATAATTGCCAACAATTGATCCGCCGGGATCACCACCACTCGATGCAGTGCCGTTGGTTGGTGAGTCAACAAAGGAGTCGTTATTGACACCTGCCGCAACGCTGAAGTTGGTCGGCGTAAAGTTGTTAGCATTGCCCGAAGTATCTTTTCCTAAAGTTGCTGCAGTTGCGTTGCTGTTGTCCGCAAAGGCGAGGTGGTATCCGTTGCTGGACAAAGATACGCCGGAGTCAAGTAAATATTTGCCGTTAATTTTTAAATATTTTAAACGAGCAGAACCGCCATTACCTTGTATGGCAATTTCCGTTAATGATGCAGGGATAGTACCTGTAACGCTTGCCTCTACAAATCCCCCTCCGAGATTCGATTGATTTACCGCAACATTCGTGCCATTAAGCTTGATAACACCACCAGGGCATGAATATTCAGTAGAGAAAACAATTGAGGTTACATTCGCTAGTGCAGTTCCAAACTCAACATATAACCAAGTACCTGCCGCACCAGTTTGGCTATAAAGAAAATTAGTTAAATCAGCATCAAATGGATTGGTGGCAGCAAGCGAATCGGGAAATGTAGTAGTTCGGCCTGAAGTGGAGTAAGACGTGTTAGCTGTAGTTGTGGTTTTCATGCCAGAACTCCACGTCTGACTTTGATCAACTGCTGGCCCATACGACCCAGCGTATTCTTTAGGACGCCACACGCCGCTGCTATCAGTCTCACCAAAATCTGTTCCTGCTAATGCTTGACCATCGATAAAGTTCACCTCCGCTAGCATCATATTTGAATATGCTGCTGCTACTGATTGTTTGCCAATGTTATGCTGAGTAGCTGAATTGATTGCAGTATCAGTGTTTTGAGCGATACTTGAACGCTGGTCTGTCGTCCAAGTAGTTACTTCCGAACCGTTAACGTACAGCTTAACTCTATTAGCCGCTGTTGCTTGTGTTGTGTCAAATGCTAAAACAAAATGATAAAAAGCAGAAGGATCACGAAAAACTTGTGCAGTCGCTAAATAAGCTCCACTAAGTTCAATATAAAGTACAGTTGATGAAAAATAAAATTGAAAATAAGGAGAGCTACCAGCAGCAAGAATGAATGTTTGAGCTACAAGATCTGTGCACTTAACCCACCCTGACCAAGTCCACGTCTTGCGGTTAGACGCAGAACTTGGAGTGCGATTAAGATATGCCGAATCAACGTAATTGAATCTAAGCGACCTAGGTATTTCAAAATCCGGAGCCGCTCCTTCAGTCGTTGCTAGAAACAGCGGACTTGCAGCACCAGGAATACTCATGAAACGTTTAGCAGCGAGGTTACCGTGATGCGCGTTGCGCTCTCGCAATAATACGCCAATACATCAACAGCAGCAGCCGTTGTCGTCAACGTTGGTGCCGTACCACCAGCGAATTTATACTTCGTGCCCGCATAAGCAAGAGTTCTGCTTCCCGTTCCGTCCTGCGTAACCACAATCACTCCAGACTGACCAGCAGTCACATTGGTTGGATCGCCAAGTGACCTGTTGCCGCCAAGCGTCACGCTGAAGTTGTTGCCGAGCGATAAATCCACCGCCACAGTTGCCGCATCGGTCAATGCAACAGGCGTTCCACGCTGTGCTTTTGTATAGTTCTGAGCAACAGCAAGGCCAGCAAGCGTCGTAGTAGAAGCTGGGATCGTGACGGTAACGTCAGCACTGGGGTCAGCCACACTTAACGTCAGCTCATGCGCGTCAGGCGTTGCACCTTCAAAGATCAGGCTGCCATTAAACGTAGGGTTGCCAACAAATAGCGATGTGCTATCGAACGTTGCAACACCTGTGACATCTAACGTTCCAGGGACATCAACGTTGCTTGTAAATTCAACGCTGTTGCCGCCAGAGTCAGTTTGCAGCAGTTGACGTGCTGTACCGTTTGCCAGCTTGCTAACTGCAATCTCAGCCGTAGCACTTACATCAGCATTAACGATCGTGGCATCAGTCAACATTGCGCTGGTAACTGTCCCTGTATCGCCTGTGGTTACAACGTTTCCACTGACATTAGGGAATGTAATTGTGCGATCGGCTGTAGCATTAACAACCGTGATTGTTGTCTCGTACTGATCATTTGCAGAACCTTCAAACGCCAAGACAGCGTTCTGCCCCAACAGCACCGTTCCAGTAAACGTTGGGCTGGCTGCGCCAATCTTCCCTGTATCAAGCCCTTGCAAGGCAGCTTGCACATCTGTTGCGGTAATACCTCCAGTTGCAACAACAGAGATATTTGCTGCGGTCTGGCCAGCGATAGCGTTGGAGACATCGATTAATTGGAACGTGCTCCCCGCGCCCAACGATATGAGCATGTCGGGTGGAGCCAAGCTCACTGCAGGTGCAGTACCTGAACCTGTTCCCGAGTCACTGACGACCACGTAATAGTTGAGATTGCCAGTTGCAGGCGACGGCAACGCGCCACCAGCCGTAAAGCCAGCAGCAGAGCCAGCTGTCGTAACAGATCCAACTAAATTGGTGTTTGCGTTATACGTTCCAGCGTTAACAAGGTTGCCGCTAATAACCGTGATAGGCAGGAACGATTGCCCTGTAAACACGTAAAGATCTTCGTTTTTCTCGTCGAAAAAGAACTGGCCCTTGAAGTCACCAGCAGGGAAAGTTACAACGTTATCTGTGGCACTAGCGCCACCAAACTTGGTGACAGATTGATCTGCAAGTTTTGACGCAGTAATCGAGTCGTTGGCAAACAACGCACTGCCAAAAGTCCCTGATGTAACTTTGCTCGCTTCTATGACAGGAATATCACTAGCAACAAGCGTCGCACCTGTTGTGATATGGCCTTGAGCGTCAACTGTCACTTTTGTGTAAGTGCCAGCCGCAACAGAATTGCTGTGATTTATGTTGTCGTTAGTGTCAACAACAAGCCCTGTCCCAGGGATAACAGCACCTTTCGCTGTACTGGTCGCAGCCGGTAAATCTGCTGCTGCTAAAACACGACCTCCAGTAATTAAACCTTTGGCGCTGTATGTAACAACGTGATGCGTCGTGCTAGCTGATACGTCGTTATCAACGGCAATCGTGTTGGAGTCAAGGCGAAGCCCTGCTCCGTTAACAATCACACCACCTTTTGCGCTTGTTGTTGCAACAGGAATGTCACTGCCATCAATTGTTCTGTAAGCAACCGTTCCACCAGCACTGGTAGGACCAGCCATAAACTGGTTGGCTGCAGACGTGCCATCAATTGTTGCTGCAACTGCAACACTGCTGCCATTTGTCGTAGCTGTGATGTTGATGGTGCCAGCCGTGTCGCCAGTTACCGCATTGATCGATCCTGCCGCTTTTAAACTGACCCAAGCACTACCGTTCCAGCAATATAAAAAATTATCGTCAGTATCTAAAGCAAGCTGACCCGTAAACGCCCCAGAGCTTGGCAGCGTTGTAACGAGATCAACAGTAGATTCATTTCCCAGCTTTGCTGCTGTAATCCCTCCAGCAGCGACCTTTGCCGTAGTTATTGCAGCATCGGCAATGTCAGCGGTGGCAATGCCACCAGCCTCAAACAAGATTTTTGCACCTGGGATTGTGTCGTCAGCAATTAGCGTGACGCCATTTGCCACTAGATCGCCAATTGTCAGTTTCTTGGTTTCGCTTGCGCCTACATCAACGACAGGAACCACATCAGCAGCTACTAGAGCGGCACCTGCAAGAGCTTGCAGTTCACTGATTTTTAAATCAGCCATTGGTTGTCAGCTCCGGATCACGTTAATTGCTGTAAGCCCAGCTTAGCTGCATCGTCTTGATCCAAGTTCAATTCACCGCTGTCTTCCTGCAAAAGGTTGATTTGTGGCTCGGTTTCTACACGCAGCCGTAATTCACCTGTTGTCACAAAATCAGCCGTTATCTGCACCGTATTGTCTACAGCAAACTGAATCGCGGCTGCTGTAATAATCCCTTCTACGCGCCAAAATATTTCATCATTACTCCGGTCTGCCACGCCGCTTGGGTTGTATCCAGCTTTCTTTAAGAAAAAGCGTCCAATAAAATTACTGCCAACCTGTGTGCGGTGCGCTAGCTCGTATAAATACATTGGCAATTCTTCTGTCGCATTGCCCGTATATTCCCAAAAAGCACTAATGCGACCAGAGCCAGAAATTAACGTGTTTACCCTGGTGCGAAACTCATCTGAAAGGCCCGTAGTGTCTACAGTTTCACGCTCAGTGTTAATCTCATAACTGTTAACTTGCGCCAACAGTTTTGGGCCTTTACTCGAAACAGATATTTCTACTGGAATAGCATTCCCCGGAGCTGCAAGCGCAATCGAATTGGCTATGCCACCGGTCACAGCATGTGCAAAACTGTTGTAAAGCCTTATCCCGTCTAGCTCGTCAACGTAAATAAACTTTTTAACACTTGTATCTGTGTACCCGTTGATAAAATCTAATCCGCTACCATCTCTGCTTGTGATTTCTATTTCATCACCGGTTAAAAGCTGGCCGTGGTCAAGATCTGTAAATTTGTTTAGGTTGCCTTTTGCGTCAACACTTTGGTTTGTTTTAGAAAAACTAAAGCGTTTGCCCGCTACATTGACGCTTCCAGTATTAATCGTTGCTACTATCGTGCCACTGTTAAATACACGCCTTAATTCAATTTGTCCTTGTGACCCTAAGTATACAGTCATTAAGTCGCCCCCGTATCGCCTATGGTTACTTCCGCAAGCTCGCCGGTCCCTTGAAATGATATCTCAGCCCTTACGATATCAGCCGTTGCTGCTCCAAAACTAGCGCCTGTAACGTAAGCATTCATAGCAATATTTTTGTTGTTTACACCATCTACTATTGAAAATGTTAAACGAACAATGTCTGCGGAACTTACGCCATCCGCTCCAGACTTGTATATTTTACTAAGCAAGGATGTTGTGTTAAATGCACTGGGGCCTTCTCTGTAGTACAGCAGTGTTGCGCTGCCGGTATAGCCGACAACCCCTGGGGAATAGCTTCTCAAATGGTCGCCTATCGTCGTGGTTTCCAGTGTCTCAAGACTTGCTTGCACTGAAAAACTGACTACCTTTGCAACGTCAACGCCGCTTACGCCGTCAGCACCGCCTACGCGAAGGTTCCCGTCTCTGCCCGTAAAGACCTTGCCTTCTGTTCCTACTTGGCCTGCTGACATTAGGTACTCTCGTCAATGACGTCAATGACGCCAATCAGATTCACTGTAACAGTGCTGATGCCAGGGCGCACCTGTACCACTTGAGGTGCGCTTTCGTACCGGTAAGCATTGCCAGCGGCTGACGCTCCAAGCGCATCTCGACTTCCTTTCCAGCCCGCTCGAACAATTTTGTTGACACCGAAGACAGTAAATGTTCCCTTCATTTCGTCGTAGTGGTCAAGAAATAATTCAGCATTCGCATCAGTGATATTTGCGTAGCTCAGCGACAGCTTCATGTTGGTGCGTAAACTGCCGTACAAGATTCTGGCTTCTGCTCCGTTTTGGGACTTATAAGTTTTGACCGGGTAGGAACCAGAGTCAAAAGATTGGCTAGTAGGACGTACCAGATTACCTTGTGCGTCAGTCGTAGGAAACGGAGTGGTCATCAGTCAAACACCACGAAGTTGTCGTCTTCTGATACTAAATCAGCAAGCTGGCTTGAGCCGTCTTCGTAGCAAGGATGCTCTGAAGCCACAATGTCAACAGTTCCCTCTTGGGAGAACGTTAATTGTTCCACAACATACACATTCTCTGAATTTTTAGGTGAGCGCACTGTAAATATGATGCCTCTAAATTTTTCGTCTTGCACATGGCCGTTAGACACTTGCATCATGCCATTATCTATATCCACTTCTCCTGAACCTGCTTTAAAAAATGTCACAGCATACTGGCCGTCGGAAAGAGGCTGGACGCTATTAACCTGCCCACCACTTGATACTGTTCCATTATTGGCGCTGCTGTAAGGGCTTGATTCTGTAATAACTTTAATGTATGAGCCTGCTTTAAGATTGAGCCCATGCACTGTTGTTGAGAAGCTAACTGTATGGGTAACTAACTTGCGCAAGGACAAGAAATATTTTGCAACCATTACTGCGTGCTCGCGAGATGTGCAAAACTGCGTTAAATCAAATTGTTCATCAGCGGGTTGTTCAACATTGCTTTTGTTGACAGGGTTAAACACTGACGCGGCGCCTTTGACAACAATGGACCTTTCTTCAGGCAATTGGTTTGGGCGTTCATGCCTATAACGCACAATTGCTTTGAACCGCCGACGTTCTTCTGATCTTAAATATTCAATCTTAAAAGTGTCTTCTAGTATGTTTCCGCCTGTAAACAATTGAGAAATGGTAATCGCCCCTGTTTCTATGTTGCCGTTGTCTTTAGAAGGAACAGCGGGCGTCAAGGAAAACTTGCCGTCTGAAATAACAAAATTGCATAAGAAATTAGGGGCAAGATCCATTACAAACTGACGTAAGTTTGTCCTTTCAACTATCGGCCCATTAAAAAACAACTTGTTTGCACGCAAAAATTTTGATGTCTGTATCATTGCGTCTTTGTCTAATAACACAGGCTTTTCGCGAGTCATGCCTAACGACGCTCCAGCGCCTGCCGTTTGGTCGGTAAACAAGTAGTAAACAAGATCAGTAAATAAATTACTTGCACCAATAACGTGGTTGTTCTTTCCGTCGTAATTTTTCTTGTGTGGATGTAGCCGTTCCACCTGAATGCCGCCGCTTACCCAGCAACGAAGCTGATCCAATTGCGTAAAATTTCGCCCTGCCTTCAATGACAACCCAGCTAACGTCAAGTTATTGAAACGAGGGCTTGGGCTGTCACCCTTAGGACCAAGGTCGTTTTCTTGAATTTCGTTAACGTAAACAATCTGATGTTCTGGCTCGTTAGCGTTTGATTTTTCTACAAACTCACGGTAATGGCTAATATCAGAATATTGTGTTTGTTGAGCAAAGATAGCCTTGCCACTTAGCCCAACCTTAGGAGCGGTTGTGTCTAAATTGTTTATTCGATACACCGCTCCAGCCACTGAATAAGACGAGCGAAACGGATTGGTAAGCGTAATGTTTTGAGTATGCGTAAACTCTTCGTCTACTTCCCAGGTGTTGGAAGTGCCGCGTACAACAACTTTTACTGTTGGCGACGTCCATATACGCCTGTTAAAGCCTGTAAAGTTGTTGTCACTTTCAACAACTTGGCTTGTCAGCTCAGCAACTATTGTTTTGTTGTTTTGCTGTTCTGTAATTCTTCGCGTTTGAAATTCACCGAGACCATAGCCGCTAGCTGCTCCAAAAACTTCATGGTAGTAACCTTGGTTTCTTCCACCCATAACATCTATCTTACGAGTCTCTTCACATTTTCTAAATCTACGGCCAGACCAGTTCATTTTGGGGGAGCCTGGGGCTTGTATAAACGGATTAGTGTCGGGATACTGAGCTTTGGCAGAGCCTACTTCGGTCGATTGGTTTCCTCTTTTAACTTTAATTAAAGTATTTCCAGGGATATTTCCAGCACTGCCTAGCACTATTGGATGGTCTGGTTCTACAACCCAAGTGTGCGTTTCGTTCGAGTAGTGGTTTTCTGGAAGCTCTGTTTTCCTAAATTTCCATCGCAAGGTTACCCAGCTATATGGGTCTTCGTTGACAATCTCTTGGGTAATTGTTCTTTTGATGTCAGGGATACCATCTCCGCTTGCGGTGCCTAAAATGTCATAGGCAAATGCACCCATCTTCCCTGGAAGATCGTCATCGTTATTTGAAATATTGCCACCTGTGTCGCGCTGAAGCGAAATTCCTAATTCTGGACCTTCGCCAGTCTTAGGATCAGGATAGCTTTTGGCTCGTGAAACAGAATTAGGGACGCTAATTGTTGGACCACCGCCTGTTGCGCTAGGCTCTCGCATAAATTCTTTGTTTGCCTTTATAGCCTCCTTTGTAATCTGATTGCCAACAACTTGAATATTTAAACCTGTTAGGCTTCCAGCATTAACTTCATAAGATAATATCTTGCTAGAAGACAATAGCTCTATCATTTGTGTTCCACCGTCAAGAAGTCTCAGTTCAGACGAAGAAACAGGCACAAATTCAAACTCAAGCTGAACGGCTCTAGGGTTAATAATGCGTATAAAATTGTACTGCGTTACGGGGCTAGTTCCTCGAACCACAAAATAAACTTCTTCACCAAGACTGTTTGAAGTATCTACGATTGGATTGGCGTCTTCGTTTGCTCCTGCTACTCCTGCTTTTTTTATAAAAAGACGAAATACTGAAGCGCGCATAATCGTGGCTGTAGTCGTCCCAACATCAACTGCGGTATTATCCTCTTGATAATCCCTTAAATCACTTTCGCCTATTAAGCTGCTGAAAGAACACAAACCGTTTAGTTTTTGATAAACAATGCTTTTAATTCCTATTTCTGTAACAATCGCGGGCCTGTTGTTTACAACAACCGCAGTTTCACATCGCGTTAAAGGAAAAAACGCTTCACCAACGTTTTGAGCGTCCGACTCTAATCCTCCTATCTTGTTTGGGCCTTCACCGTCAGGATTACTGTCTCCTATGTAATCTATCTCTAAAACATTGTCTTTGCTAATAATGCCAATCTTACTTGAAAGAGACTTGCTGGCATCAATGCACTCTAGCATTATCGCTTGATCTATGTTTCTGCCTTTACTAAAAACTGGGTCAAAGAGTTTCTTGGTTCTGCTAGTTACTTTCCAGAATGATCCTGCAATCGAAAATTTTTCGCCAACCTGCATAGCCTTATCTGCGGCCAATTGCATTGACAGTACCGATGAATTTATATCATCAACAAACTCGCCTTTTTCGTCATCATTTTGGTAGTATTCAGGATCTATCGAGCTTGCACTAAGCTTAAATTTTATTTTGTCACCTTTGGCTATACTTGCAGTTGTTTTTAACTCAGCAGCCGGAGGTGTTATGATGGATGAATCACTTTTTTTAATTAATTCAACAATTCCCATCCGCGGGGTATAGTTTCTCCCTAAGCTGACTTGATTAAAATCCCGAACGTCCTGCAGCAAGCCTTTAACTTTATCATCGCCGTAATTTGCGTTTTCTCTTCTGAATAAATTTTGATCACCAGCAATCTTAATGCGGGCTAAAGTTGGCAGTCGTCCTGCCTTCTTTTTTACGTCATCACCAATAGCAATAATTCTATAATTTAACCTATAGCCAGTCCCATTTGCAATAGGAGCATACGTTCCAAACTGCGTGCTGTTGGCAGGCGAATACGCATGGCAAAAGGCTGAAGCGTCAGATTCATCTGGCAAAGGACAAAGGAAAACTTCTTCTTCTTTACCTTTACCTTTGTTATTATCGCCAGACGCATCAGGGTCTCCTGAATCTAAACTGCCCGCAGTACCATAAATCCTATCGCCATTACTTATTTTTCGACTAAAATCGCTATTTGGTTTCCAATAAAAAGCAAAGAAATCTTCAAATACGTGATCAAGCGCATTGTTTCCTAGGAAAATACCTTGAAGCTCTGGTTTTTTTATCCCGCTTGGGTTGTCTGAATAATCTTTAGTGTTAAGGCCATTGTTTAAGCCCTGCTCTCCTACAACAAACAATAATTTGGCGCGTTGCGACATCCCATGGCTAAACATCCGGGACCATACAAGCTTGGGTGTAACGAGCATTCCGCCAACACCCGTATCCTCGTCATACAGCCCAAAGACCAAAGGGATTGGCGCTGCGTAATCAGCAAGTTCAGCTAGTGTCTCAAAACCTCGGGACGGTGTAAAACGATTAGCCCCAGTAATATTTCCAAAATTTACAGCGCCTCCACTTTTAGAAGAACCTGGCATTTTGGGCTTTGGCGTCAGCAGGTATGCAACGCCGGTCAGAACCAAGCTGACCGCAAGGTTGATCAGGAATATTGTTGCTGCCGATTTTGGTTCGCAAACAATATCCGGAATGTGGTCGTATTCTGCAGGTCTTAACCGACCACGCCGCCTTACTTCAGCTGCAAATAGTTGATACTCTTCTTCTGTAATTCCAATAGTTTTAATTAATTCCCTTTCATACGGAAGCAGTGGTATTTCATAAACATTTGGACCGAAGACCACTGCACCTTTTCGGTTTTTGGCTGAATATAAAGGATGCCCTTTTGCCATGTCACTGCGAAAGTCCAAGAGTTCTCCGCTAGCAGCAGAATATCGCCATCATACTCCGGCTTTTTGACTCGGAAACCCCAGCCAAGCAAATCACGAGATACCTCCCACTTGCTGGCCTCGTACCAGGATTGCTTAAACGGTGGTGGGTCAATGCCGATGTGCCCTAAAGCCTTGTAGCAAAGGTGGATGCAGTCAATATGACCATCGCTGCCGTCAGCGCCTAGCCGATACGGCATCCCAATTAGATCATTGCAGCCGGACATTGTTTGAAATTGGCAGATTACCGACAATGCGCTTAGTCAAAGAACGCCTTGGGACATCCGTTCCAACAGCATCAAGCACTGAACTCAACTCCAGGTTTACCGATGTGTTGTCCCATTGCCCGCCTGTCACTTGGCCTGTATAGGTGTGGACAATTGTGTTTTGCACTGCCAGACCTGTCTCAGGGTCAGGGTCTTCAATAATTAGAACATCAACTCTCATAAGCCAAGCATCTTCAATTGCCTCCAACGCCCAATTGCGAGATATTTTATTGTTTGGAAAAACCAAAGTCGCTTCTAGTCCGTCACCTGTGCGGTTGACCGTAACGCCAGAGAAGCCAAAAGGCGCAAACTCGTAAATAGAACCAGAGTGTGTAATCTCTTTGCCAATAAAAAAGTTTTGGAAGTGGTGTTTCACTTCCGTACTGGAGTTCATTTGTAACGCATGGCCAAAGGCAAAACTTGTCATAGACCTAACCGCTTGCGAGTGCTACCGCTCATTTGTAATCGTTTTAGCGTGTTTTGTTCACCGCGTTGTGCGCCTTGTGCCGCTGCACTCTGCATCCCATTCTGGAACTGATCAGCAGTTACATAGTCAACGCTATTGATACGTTCCACGGTATAGCGAACATCGATTGGCGCAGAAGTTGCAACCCCGCCACCGCTGTCTTGCATTCCACCGCCGCCACCATTAGCAGGGATGACGCCACCACCGCGTGAACCGCGCGAATAGCGCGACATGCTTTCACGCATCTTGGATTCAGGAATGACGTACTCAGGCTCACCACCTTCACCAATTAATGCGTTGGTTGGTCTAGAAACAAAACCACCTTCAGCAAATTTCAATGGAGTTGCAACAGCCTGGTCAGCCAGATTGCCTGTTGTGAATCCTCCGCTGTCTAAGACAGACCCAACTGCTGCCGAATTGGGGTCGCCGCCACTGTTGCCCATTCCAGCAAAGGCGCGTGCAATTCCAATCGCGATATAAGTTGCGATCATTTGCGTGGCTGTCTCCATCAAAAGATTGGCAATAGTGTTCAAGAAAGCAGCAAAAGCTTCTTCAGCACTTTTGGTTCCAACAACAACTTGTTGTAAATTGTTAAACAAACTATCGACGACTGGTCCAGTGATTCCGAGCGCGTCGTTGAAACGTGCTTGAGCTAAAGCGGCCTCGTTAATTGCAGGCTGGTACTCTTTATACAGAGCAATCTGATTCTCAAGTTCAACCGCTTTGTCAACTAAGGCAAGTTTTTCTTGCTTGCTTAGATCAGTACCAAATTCAAAATTTTTGTAAACCATATCTAACTCTTTATTCATACTATTAAGAGCTTCTGTGTATTGCAGCGTCTGTTCAGATTGCAACTTTCTACTGTCACCAAAAACTGGATCAAGCAAAAATGTTTCGTTCTCAAAGGGACTGGTGGCCCGAATTGCTTGCTTTGCGGACGTTTCCGCATTTATTTGTTTAAGTATTAGAGCTTGAGACTTAGTGCTCCGTTCCAGCTCAAAGGCTGCGTCTGCTTGCTTTCTAAGCGTTGTTGCATTCTCTCTTGCCGCTTGAGCTTCAATTAAAGCAAATCTGGCTACTTCTTTTTTAGTCCGAAGAACTTCTTTCTGGGTCGCATTGCTTTCAGTTTCAAAGTTTAAAGAGGCTTTATCAAAAGCAATTTGTGCTTTGTCAATATCTACTATTGCTTTAGCTTCAGCCAAACGTCCTCTTATTAACTTTAAAGATTCTTGCTCAATCAATGCTGCGTCTTTTGCAAGTTTTACTTCTCTTTCTCTAAAATTTGCTATAAGGGCAGCAGCTCTTATCTCTTGAGCTGTCCTTAAAGGTTTTTGTTCATCACTCCCCCTAGCTAAAGGCCCAGCACTTACTGTCGGTTTAGTTTGATTTTTCAAAAACTCTTCAGTACCATCAGACCTGAAAACAACTCCTCCAATAGCTTTTAGTGCTTTAATAATTGGTCCTTTTTCTTCTTTAAAAGCGACTATTAATTTTGTCAAAAGTGTTATAAAGTTAATAAGCCCTCCAGAAGCCATCACCGCACCAGCAAGTTTTAACTTCTTAAACGCATTGTCAAATGCTTCAGTTTGTTTCTTAAACTCCTGAAGCTCTCCCTTGTTTAACCCAAGAGATGACAACTCTTCGTCTAATGTCTCAAGGGCGAGAGATGAAGCAACCGATGAAAGACCTATTGCTTCCAACTCTTTTATAAGACCTTTAGTCGCCGTCCCTGAGACAGGCAGCGCATCAGTAAGTGCTTGAAGGTTTTTTGTTGGGTCTTCTAAAGCTTTCCCAAGCTCTAACGCGGCTTTAATCATCGCGTCGAATATCCCACCAACCACTGAACCCGCAATTCCTCCGGCGAATGATGCGCCTTTACCTATAGACCCTCCAATTCCCCCGCCTATGCCACCGCCAAGCGCAGAAAAGCTCGGGCCTCCAAACAGCAAAGGAAAGCCACCACCCAATAAAGCGCCTTGAAGAATGTTCCCAGATCCTTTGCCTCCAGCGCCTGCAGAACTTTTCCCTCCTTTCTTTCGCTGCCTTTCCTGTTCTGCAAGAAAAGCAGGGCTACCTGGCATTGTTTTGGTTCCACCGATTGGAGAGCTTCGCTGCTTCCCTGGATTCAAATAAATAGCGTTTATTTCTTCTAAAACACGTAACTGCTCTTCTAACTGAACAGTAGTTAAACGAGCCAGGTCGGTTTGCTTTTTAGAGTTTTGGTCAGCAAGCCTAAACCTTAAAGCCTCAACTTCAAGCAAATCACCTTGAGAAACCCCTATTGCCCTTAACTGTTTTACTCGCTGATCGTAACTTTTTCCCACTGCATTCTTGGCTGAAACTCTAGCTTGAGCTAAGTCAGTACGATTTATTTCTCGTTGAGTTGCAAGAATTTTTTCTAGCTCACTATTTAGTGACTGCTGAATACCTACATTCTTTTTGTTTGCGTTTGCCGCTGCAAGAATGTCTTCTACTCTGTTCCCTCTTTCGTTTCCTGGCCGGACCCCAGCACGTTTTAAAGCTTTTTCGAGATTTGCTTGACGCTCTAAAGCAGCGTTTAATCTGCCTGTTTGTTGTGTTTTCCTGTCTGCTTGAACTATCGCCTGCCTATTGGCACGCTGAACTTTTTTTTGAGTTTCTAATTGGTCCGTAAGAGCATTATTTTGTTCAATAACTGCATCAACTGGGCCTTTGCTAGATAAGTCTCTTTCTAGCCTATTAAAACTTGTTTGAATTTTTTTAACTAACTGAGTAGACTTTTTAAGAGCCTGTTCAGCCTCTAACCTAACCTGAATAATAGCTGCATACGTCTGTGCCACGGATCAGCTGAAAACTGTTTTACCACTTTACCTGCGCCTACGCGCTTTTGCTAATTCCTTTTCCTGATCTTCGTTCAGAATTTTAAAATACGCACTCCAGCCCAAAACCTCTTCTGTTGTCATCATTGACCGTAGCTCCGACAAGCTCATGCCAAGTTCTTTGGCGATGCCAAACTGCAGCATGAGCCAGTTGTCCTTACGAAGCTCGGCGCTTAGGATTTTGGGTCGATTGCCTCTTCTTCGTCACTGCTGATGATAGCCAGCATTAAAGCTTGCAAATCCTTGTCCTTCACCTCGTTCTTCAATACATCAACTTCGCCAGCCAAAAACAAAGACTCCCCAAGTTCATCTTTTGCTTTTGCAATCAAAAGCTGCAAAGCAAACGCATTGGCGTCGTCCGATCCAGCACGCTTTTGAGCCCGCTCACGTTCTGCCATCGTCATGGGAGTGACCCACATCTCAAACTCGCTGTCATCTGAAAGAGTAACGACTCTTTTTGTTGCTTCTAAATTTGCGGCTTTCTTGAGCCGGTCAATGGCGCGTAATGCCATGAGTTACAACTAATTGTCTTACTACACTAGCACTAAAAAAGCCCCTAACAATGTCAGGGGCCTCTTTATCATCAATCGACTATTAGCTCTTAGCGAAGTCGAATGTAGGAGCTGATGTTGGGCGGAAGTTAATTGAAATTGCCTGAGCATCGTCTGGAGTTACTGAGAAACTCGCAGAAGTCAGCACTGCTTCCATTGAGATGGAACGGCTAGCTGCATCGTCTGGCGTACCAGCTGACACAACTGCATCCATATACAACTTGAAGGTGGCACCAGCTTGGTTGCGCTGGGTAACGTCTTCAATCAAACGAGCCGAAATACCGGTGTCGTCATCAGTGAAGTAGACCTCAGCTGAACCTGTACCATCCGCAAAACCAGAGATAAAGGTTCGGAATGGTGCGCTTTGACCCAAAGTGCCACCGATGCTTGTCACATCGATTTCATCTCGGGTTATTTCAAAGTTCCAAGAGCGCACGTTTGCAACTGCTTGAAACTCCGTAAACGCAATTGTGAAGGCGCTGGTTCCGTCAGTCCCGTCGTTTGACAGGGCAAGTACGGAACCGCCTGCTGTTGCAGAAAACGTTGCTATCCCGGTAGAAGCGGCGTAGGTCTTGACGAAAACAGGAGTTCCTGCAACTAAACCACCGGGGAGGGTGCCCCCGCCAGTGGTAAACGAAACTTTGTCGTTTACTTTGAAGTTCAGAAACGTTCCGACTTTGATGGAATCGCTAGCGTTGGTGACATCTGCAGCCTTAAAGGTTCCAGAGGTGCCAGCAGGCTTGTAATAAAGGGCGCCAGAGGTGCCCGAAAGGACGGTAGCCATTCGTGGTACTGAGAATGGTGGACTTACGGGCGAAACCCGGACTCATACAGCTTAGCGTGCTGTCAGCAAAACATCTAATCCTGGTCCTCTGCAACAAAAGATGTGTCAATACGGCCTACTAAATGCGGACTCGCTTCAGTTGTTGAGAACGTAGGTCCATTTATTGCTCCGGGTCGCATATAAATTCCTGAACCGTCTCTGGTCGAAGCAGACAGCCCTAAAAGAGTGGTTACAGCAGTGTCCAAAAGAGTTTGGCTTCTTGCAGGCCCTTTCCCTTTTTCACTGTAAACACGGACAGTCACACTACCCCGCGCAAAATCTAAATTGCTGGTCAACGTTGTTTCAGTGGTAATGCCGAAAGCAATATTTACGCGTACATATTCTGTAGTTGTGTTTGCTGGCGCTGCCGTAATGTTGTCAAAAAATACAGGAACAGCCGGGCTTAGCGCACCAAATGCTGTCTGGATAGGACTTTCTATTGCAGCTCGAATTTGTTGGTATCTCATCGTTTTGCCTTAAAACCAAAGAGTACGCCTCTCTCCAAAGCTTTTCCCATTTCACCGCCATTTAAATAGTTTGAGTACCAGTCCAGAGGTGCTGTGCTTCGACTATTTCCCTCACCTGTGACATCTCCTCTAAACCCTGGCCGAGGGCGAGTACCTTGTGCGACAACTTCACCAACGGGTTCGTCGTCAGCCCTAAAATATCCTTCTTTTAGATCTAGTGCATATTCTGCGTAAGGTTTCGTGTTCTCGATAGTAAATTTTTTAACCCTTGCAGTTTCTTTAATAGATGTCGAAAGAGTCGGAACGTCGTTTAAAAAATATGGATAGCCCCCACCGGTTGACCCTGAGGCGCCTGTGCCTATAGGAACAGCAACCCAGCTATCTTGAAATTCACCACTCCATTCTGGACCTGCTTCTGCCAGGTCATTCATTATTTCTACTGCTGCATGACGAGTTGCTAGGTTGACTAACTCGCGGAAGTCCTTTGGCAATTTGGCCACATCATCTCTTCTTGCCATTACTGGGGCCTCGCAACGATTGTGTGGAGCAAAGGATCTTCACCCCGAAAGCTCAACACATTTAAAATCTTCGCTTCTCTTGTCACGCCAGCTTGCAAATACTGAATGCGGTCGGCTTCAGTTGGATAGTAAGAACCCAACTCGTCACCACCAAGAATCACCTTGATGTCAGTTGTTTGGTAAAGCCCTTCGCTTTCCCTTGCTGAAACATTAGAAATCAAACCTTTCAGCACAACAGACGTATCCGCACCAGTTACAGCACCTGTTGCTGGGTCGTAAGTGCGTGGCGTTGTTGTCTTAACAAGCGTGATGTCTTGGCCCCATTCATCTAGCAAGGACTTGGGGATTGACTTAAAAGTGCTGTCTACAAGTGACATCTCAACCCCTCACCATACGAACTTGATAAGAGCCAGAACCTCCAAGGCAATAAGCACCAAGATAAGACTGCAGCCAAGGGTAAACGTCGAATACGTTATTAACAGTTCCGGTAGCCTGGCTATCAGTGTTGTACTTGACTTTGAGGTCTCCGAGTTCGACTTCTTCGTATAACCCCTTAGCGCCGGTAACCCCTGTAATTGCGTCCGTGTCATTAGCCAGCTCAAACGCTAGTAGATATGTAGCCTTTTTAATAGAGCTTGGGATCGCAGAGCAAGTCAGCTCTACGCGATCAACATGATAATTATTGCGGGGCCAACTTAAGGCTTGGCCTGAATCGCAACGATCACCATAGAAATTTAACGTGTCGATCCAGCCTGTAGCTGTGATCAAGGCACGGTTTTTGTTGTCGTCTTGTTTGTTGTCCCACTGCGTTGAGCTTGGGACGGTTTCAAAATACGCATCTGCTTCCGCCAACGTCACATAGCTGTTGGCTGTTGCGCTTTTGAGTGTGGCGTTGATTACGGCAGCCATAAGGCAAAAAGAAGGTGGCCCCACCTAATGGTAGGGCCTTTGTTCTGATCAAGATCAGATGGTGCTGGTATCCAGCGGAGAGTTGACAGTCAACTGAACCATAGGGATCAAGTCGATGTCATAAGTGGCGGCCCACTTGTTAGCGGTAGCCAGATGAGCGTTGGTGGGGTTATCACCAGCGTCAGACCACTTAGTACCCATTACGTGATAGGTGCTGTGGTAATCCACAGAAAGCACATCTTGCTTCGAGAGGATGTTGCGATCAGCTTCAATCCGAAGCTCTTGCTGCACACCTTCAAGGATGGTGCCTGACTTAATCAGGTAGCAGTAGAACTCACGCTGATGACCACCAGTGCCGGGAGCAACAGTGTTCACTGCAGTGTCAGTAACGACTCGCATTCCTGCGAACTCACCGACTTCGCGAGCGCCAATGCCTACGCCACCACCACCCCAAGTCACTGCGCCATTAGCGGCAAGTGCTGAAGTAGAGAAGGTCAGCATTCCTACCTGATACAGGTAGTAAGCAACAGAAGGATGGACAATCAGAGTGTCCAGCTCTTCGCCACGCTCACCCAGTTTTGAGCGTGCTTCAGCAACCATGGTTGCACTAAGGAAGTTGGCTTCGGTTGCGCCAGAAGCAGCAGCCTTGCCTTTGTCCAGTGCGTTGGCAGAAAGTGCCGTGCCAAACAACCCCGCAAGCTGTGAGAACAGGCGTCCGCTGTTCAGCTTGTTGATTGCATCAGCCAACTGATTACGGATGTGAAGCATTGGATCTTCACCAGCAGCCAATACTGCAATGTCATCTACGGCATACGCGAAACCGCGATGGCAGATGGTTGCAATTTGGGTGCCAGTACCAATCTTTTGTGGCGTTAGGAAACCAGCAGAGCCGGTGCCCCAAGTTGCTGTTCCGTCCAGAATTTCTTCTGTTGGGGATACAGGATTGAACTCAGGAACTTGAATGCGAGTACCGCCTGAGCGGGAATCAAGCAGTGAATTACGAACAACAGCACCGCTCTTGATGAACAGGCTGCGCTCTTTGATCGCCTCAGACACATAAGTGCTGAGATTATTCCTCTTGACAATGTCCGCTAGTAGGACACCGCCGGAATAATTCTGAAATGGTGCGGCCATTCCTTTCCTTAAAGTTGGGGTTTACTGGAGTTCCAAGTCACGGACTTAGAAATGGTGTCCCACGGGGACTATTTACCTGCCTCTCTTCGCAGCACGGCTGCAAGTTCAGGCTCGGTATTATCCAAGGTCATTTGCCTTGTTAAGTTAATACTACCCTCTAGCCAAGG
>Ga0181412_1000210_pt1 | contig 25380 bp, 41 predicted proteins | sample 35SPOviralmetaG_FD_130113 | JGI IMG/M metagenome (GOLD analysis project Ga0181412, IMG submission 130113) | Marine viral communities from the oligotrophic San Pedro Time Series (SPOT) site, San Pedro Channel, CA, USA - 35 SPOT_SRF_2012-08-15 | ecosystem: Environmental > Aquatic > Marine > Strait... | reverse complement strand
CTGTTTTAAATCTGTTAAATGTTTCACCATAAAAAGTCTCTTTCATACAATTGTCAAAAAAGTATCTAGGTCTAATTCCTTTGTGAGCTATTGACGTTCTAACAGTGTATTCATTTAAGCCCTTACTTTTAGCCCACTGTCTAATATGACTAACGCTAGGACCTTTCTTAAATTGATAAGGACTTTCTGGAGCTTTAATCTCCCAGGCTTTCATAGGTCCTGTAATATATTTACCGTTCTCAGTTTTTCTAGTGCCTCCAATACCTTTAACACCTTTATTAAGATAGTCGTAGTAGTCAGCTAAAAACAAAGTAGCCACCATTCTAAAACCAAACATTTTAACTGGCATTTTAATAGATTCTAATAACCCACCTTTATAAGTCAGCTTCTCTTTTTGGACTGACTGCTTTAAACAGAAAACCATATCTGCAGCAATATTATTAAACACCTCAGCTAGTGTACTAGGGTTATCTATTTTAACCTCTTCTAGTTGGTTAACATCAAAGCCAAATATGTCTAATTGATCACTCACCTTCTTTTTATTTTTTGCATATGGTCTTTTTGTATTTGCATCTGCATTTTTTGTTTATCACTATAATAGGCTACTATATTTAAAGCCTTAATAATATTCCAGTCTAGTACTATATCCCATTTGTCAATTCTACTATTTGTTAGGTTGTCTAGTGTTTGCCACCATCCCCATCTCTTATTAAAGCTATCTCTGTCTCCGCTTCCCTCTTCAGTCTCTGAGCTTCCTCCATCAAACAGATTTTTATAGTTTCCGTTAAGCTCTCCGAGTGAGTGTAAAAAAAAACACCTATCGGATAAGCTATTGTCATTGGCATATTGTTAAAAAAGTTTTCCTGGGTCTCTCTTAGTAGTTCACCGTCTACCTTAATATCCTTCCATCTAAGGAACTTCTTTTCTATTGGTCTACAAATAGTAGTTAGTATTCTATGAAGGTTATTAAATATAGCCTCCTGGTCATCCTTAGCACTTTGTAGAATCTCCATAGTGTTTATATATTCCCCAAAAATTAAGTTTTGTGCTTTGACTTCAAACTTATACCATTTACCTCCTATTTTAAATTTCCTGTCTTTTAGTTGTTTAGGAAGTTCAGTTTCTAGGAATGACATTTTTTCTTTAATAGTCTTATACTGGTCTAGACTAATATTTTTAATTACCTCTTTTTTCTGGCCAGTTAATACTGCTAGTATGTTTACTACTCTTTCTATTGGACTTAGTTCAGAGTTTAGTACTGGTCTTAGGTTTATGTATTTACCTATCGTTATGTCTTCCCACTTTGTCGGGATTGTGATTTCCATATTTCTATATATAACAAATTATTTAATTATAACAAAAGTCACTAAAATTTATTTCACTTAAATAGTAATTAATTAAACACTAACTAAATAAAACAACTCAATAAGTCCATAAACACTATTTAGATTAGTTTTAAGACACTTAAATACTTTTCTAGTGTATTTGTATAGGATGAGGTTTTTAAGTTGCTTAAAGGTTCTTATTTTAATTATGCTAGTTTTTAAGTTAAAATATAACGAAAAGATATATATCTTATCTTTTCTTATCTTATATAACCCCATTTGCTCAGCATTTGCTTACCATTTGCTCAGCATTTGCTGTTTTTTCCTCTGTAAAAAAAAAGAGGAAGCAACGCTCTTTCGCCGACTACTTCCTCTACCCATTTTATTTGATGTATATTTTTGGCTAAAAAAATACTTTGTAAATATACTAAATTATCTAATTGAATACCATCCTTTATTATTTTGTTTTAAATGTATCAAAGCAACGTATCTCAAAGCGTCTAATAAGTGATCCGCTCCTATTGGTTTTTGTAAGCTATTTCCGTTTTTATCTGTAGCCCATTTATACGTTCTAAACTCTTTTCTAAGGTTGCTACTATTTACTACATTTATTTTAAAACGTTTAAGAATGTCTATTCCGTTTAGAATACTGTCTCTACCCTTAGTTGCTGGCTTTGCGTTTAATCCTAGTCTATATATCTCCTCAATACTTTTAGGCTCTGCACTATCACAAATAACCTCATCTCTACCTATAATAGGTCTTAGTCTTTCTGCTAGGTCCTGGTTAGTTAATTCTCTTTCGTAGATAATCTCTTTTAAATATAGCTCGTCATCCTTTCTGTATACAGCTACACAAGCTGAGGGGTCTATACTATATCCAAAGTCTAACCCATAAGATACTAGCTTACAGTCTGGCATAGTATCGATATACTTAACATTCTCATAGACTAGACCGCTAATATTACCATACTCTCCTAATCCATATATCTTCCAAAACTCTTTATCTGTTTGCTGTAGGTATTCTATTTCTTTAATTAATGACTTAGGTAGGAATGAATTATTTTTATAGTTAGATACTATGACCTCAACGTCTGCTACCTCATTAGAACGCTTAATTTCTAGCTCCTGGTTAATCCAAATTTGCTCATCGTCTGGATTAAAGTCTAGAAAGATTTTATTCTCTGTTCTCATTAGTAACTGAAAAAACTCCTGTTTATATTCTAACTCGTTAGCTTCGTTACAATATAATATATTTCTTTTAGCTCCTCTTAGCTTTTGCTCATCGTCAGCACCTATAAACTCTACTAGTCTCTTTCCGTATCTGTATTGCTTTTTAGTTTTGTTGTGATCTACCCCACTATACCAGCCCTCTGCTTTTAGAATGTCCTCAAAGTCTCTTATAACAGTTCCATCTAGATTAGTTCTATACTTTCTTACAGTAGTCCAAACCCCCTCACTAATATAATTACCATTACCATAATTACCACTAATTAACCACAAAGCACACAATTGATTTAAGGACCAGGTCTTACTGCTCCTAGTACCTCCTCTATTGATTACTATCTTAGCCTTAGAATCGTAGTTACGCTCGAAGATTTCAGTCGCTTCCACGCTTTATGTTGATGTTTATATTATGGACTGTCTGTTCTATTTCCTGTTTGTCTGGAGCGTTTAATCCGAACATCTTAGCAATAGAATCATAAGCTCCTCTATAGTCACTTCCTTTGACCATTTCTTTAAGTAAGTAGAACTTAGCTTTCTGATCTTTAGTTAGGTTTTCTTTTGCTGCTAGGTCCATTAGATACTCCCAAGATTTAATCATTTTAAAATAGCCCTCTGCTACTTCCTTCCTAGTTATTTGGAAGTCTTCAGCTTCTTTTTTTTGTAACTCTTTGACTGTTACCGCTATGTTACCATTTTTAAGAAGTTCACTAGCCTTTACTTTTATAACATCATTACTAGTAGTTTCTAAAACATCATAAGCCCTCCTATAAGCCTCTGAAGCATTACCAGTATTAACGTACTCCTCAGCAAATTTTCTCTGTTTAGGTGTTAGCTTTTTTGTCATACTTCTTTATTAGTTCCCTCACCCAGTTTGGTATAACTTCCCTTTCTGCTATCAATTTTAATTGCTCTATTTGAAAGGATGTTTTGAAGTTTCCTTTTGTATGCTCTACTACTTCCTCCTCCAGTATTGTTATTAGCTCGTATATCGTCACTGTTCTTAATCACTTCTTTAATAAAATACTCTGGTAGTGTTTTAAGTCTTTTTTTCATATCCATAAAGCGAACAAAGTAGTTAACCGCCTCACTACCATATAAGGCTTTTTGCTCTTTTATTTCTTTAGGTGTTAGTTTCATTTAAAGTCTACTAGGTCCTTAATATTAACTTTAAATTGTTTATAGTTACCCTCCTTAGTATAGCTGACTATAGCTTTTTTAGTGTCTAAAGATTTAATATAAACTCTCTTTCCTTTATATGTTAATCTCCTTTTCATTGTCTCATTAATAAATTTCGTCATCATTGGGTCTATCATTCTCATAAATATAAGCTAATTCTAATACATTGTAATCTATTCCAAATTCATATGTCGCTGAGGCTACTCCGTTTATATCAAAACACTGAAAGGTCTCTCCGTTTATTTCACTATAATAGAAGAGTCCGTCTTCGTCTATAAAGTAGCCATAGCTAACTTTTTCTTTTCGGTGTTCTCTTTTTTCTGACATTCCTTTTATTTTTAACAGCTTCAGCTTCTTTAGTTTCTTTAGTAGTTAACCAGCTTAATAGTAGACTCATTTGGTTTTTAACACAACTATTACAGGCCCAACTAATCCTAACCTCTGGATAGTTTTCTTTTATTATAGGGTCAAAATTATTTCTAAGAAAAGATATATCTACCTTACTAGGAAACGCTTTTACTTTGTCATATTCTTTTATTACTTGTTCTATTGTCATAATAATCGTCTTTCTATTATACGCAAAATTAACGGAGTTGTCAATATTAAAGGTTCTAAAGTTATAAAAAAAGTTATTAAACTAATCCAAAAGCTAAGACAAAAGCTACAGTTAAAGGGTTTATAGTCTAATTTATTTAATATTGGTCTAGCGTAATCTACCCAGGTAGTGGCTAGTGATATTATTATTAAGGTGTTAAGTATAGAATTCATTTAGTGACCAGTTTAATTTTATTTTATTTGCTAATTCTTTAAATTTATATTGAATTGTGTTTTGATGAATGTTAGTTTTTTTAGCTAGGCACTGCTTATTGCCAGAGCAAAGTAATAAATGTTCTAACATAATCTTATCTAAGCCATCTAAAGAGTTAATAAGATCATTAAGAACCTCATCTTTAAAACAACTATTTGAATAAGTTTCTATGTCTTCTAAGCTGCTAAAGTGACTAGGGATATAGTATTTAGTTCTATAGTGTCCTCTTTCACTTATTATCTGAAATATACATAATTTATAGACGTATTTCTTAATTGAGTTTTCGCTGTCTAATTGTATAATAAAGTCCTCCCCTTTGTTTAGTAGTAGTATAAAAATATCCTGTTTAAAGTCTTCTAATTCGACTACCTTATACTCTCTACCTATATACAAAATAAAGTTCTCTATTTTCTTAATTAGTTTGCGGTCCATTAATACTCTTTTGTGACATTATACATTTCAGACTTTAAAAAACTTATATTTGTTCTCATAGCATCCACTACCCTATAGCCAGACTCTAATAGTCTTCTTAGTTGATACATCTCAGGGACTTCTACTTTAGCTTCATTAGTGGCTCTAGCTACAGAAAACCCTTCAGCTACTTTAGTATGAATAACTTTCTCATAGTCTTCGTGTGCTTTAGTTCTCATAGTTTCTATGTGATATAGTCTACTAGTTAGTTCTTTTAGTTGCTGGTTTAATTTATTACCGTCAAATATATCTGTAGAGTTATACTCTTCTATTAGGTCAGCTATTCTATTTAGTGTCGATTTCATTTTGTAATTGTTCTATTGTTTTAAGTAAATTCATAAAGTCCTCGAATTCTAAGCAGGCGTAGTCTTTCTCAAAGTTCTTAGTAAACACTACTACTGGAGTCTTACCTAGTGGCTTATCTGCTCTAGCCTGAGCTAGTGCTTTCCAAATGTTTAGCTTCTCCTGGTTTTTACATTCCCAATGATAGTCAAATAGTACAGAGTCTGGATTAATGTCTATAATATCTCCTTTAATACTCATTCCCCCACTCATTGGAGTACGTCTTACATTAGTATTAAACTTATTATTTAATTGCTTTGCTACGTCCCTCTCAAAACGTTTTCCTTTTTGGTTACTGTTCATCAAATATACTTTTTTGGTTTACATTTTGTTTTTTAATAATTCCTATTGCTACTTCAAAAATAGTTTTACCAGCTTCATAGTCTACTAAATTATTAGCTATTTTTTTTCTCCTTTGCTCTCCTTTGTATTTATTAAAATCATAGTCGTGAAATTTACTCATAACTTCAATATGATTTTTTACTCTAGTAAAGTCTGGGTTATGTCTTTCGTTAATTTTGTTAGGTAAATTAAAATTAGTCCAATATAAGTGCCTACCTCTTTTTTTAGCTGGTATTAAAGGAGGGTAAAACGGAATAACGTTCTCAACTACATATTTACCTTTAAAAAAATTATCTAAAAATATAATTTCCTGGTATAATTTCATATCTGGATACTTCATTTTGGTTCTACTTTTTAATGAAGTCACTAACCTACTATGAGTAGGACAAGGCGGCGAAGCCCAAATAAAATCAAACTCTTTATAGTGGTCTAATAAGTATTGGTGAGCGTCAGCTACTATTACAGTGTCATTAGGAAATCGCTCTTTATATAGTCTAGCACACTCTGGATCTAACTCTACGGCTGTCACTTCTATATCGTTTTTAACTTCATTCCATTTGTAGCGGTTACCACCTAAACAGGCGTATAAATTTAGTATTTTCATTTTTGAAAGTGTTTTCTTATTACTTTTCCTAGCTCGCTATCGTTAGGATATATAGTACATAAGTAGTTAATACTGTTTTCTATAGGGCTGTCTGGGTTATTATATACAGAGTCTTTAGTTTGCCGTAGTTCGTTAAGCGTTCTTTTTTTCATAATTCTTTATTTTTTTTAATGTCTTCTTTTATTTGCTGAGATAATAGAACAAAGCAGCATCCAGCTATAAAGCACAATATGTGACTAAGTAGTATTAAGTTATATATTTTATTCATTATCTTTTAAGTTAGGTGAGTCTAATTCAGCTTTCTTTAAGTTAAATTTATACTTATCAAAGTCAGTCTTTAATATAGCATTTTCTTTATAGGCTACAGCGTTCTCATATTTTAGTGTAGCTATTTGTTTTCTTTGCTGTCTTACTTCGTCTTGTAGTTCGTGTATTAGTTCTAGTATATTAATTAAGGTTTCTAGCCCCTCCTGTTTAACCTTATCTTTTTTCTTTTCTAATTGGTGGCTAGCTTTTATAATCATTATATCAAGCTTATTTTTTCTAAGTATTACGTCTAGTTCGTTCATAGTTGTATGTTATTTTGTTGTATGTTTTTTAATATGTTATGTCCTCCAATTGTAAAACCTTGACCACTATTATAGTCAAAACAAAGCGGTTCGTCTAGTGTTGGAGTTCCTCCAGTCTCTTTGTCCTTAATTTTTTCTACCCTAACCTGGGTCATCATCCATAATTGAGGGCTGTTAATAAACCTATGAATACTTAAAAACTGGTCGCATCTATTAGCGAAAACCTGCCCTCCCTCTACGTCAGATTTTCTAGGAGGTTGTATATAAGAGGCGAACTCGTGACCTGGTGGATATACTCTTCTAGCTGACTCTGTCATAGGATGAGTCATTAAATATATAGCTTTTCCAGTAGTATTACAAAACTCTCTAATATCGTTACATATTAAATAGTTACGCTCGTATTGATTAACTCGCCTGTCGTGGTTTAATCCAGTAAAAGGATCAATAACCCCAGCGTCACACTTAGACTCCTTAAATATCTTTAGTAATTCCTTATGATTATACATTTTTTTATTAGATATAAAAGTAAACCAGCTATCTATTTTGTTATTATATTTCTCTATTTCTGTTTTGGTTAGTTCGTTTAGTTTGCTTTGTGAGTACATTTGTATTAAGTCTCTAGTCAATTGGCCCGCTGAGTTTTCACCTGACCAAATACACCACTTAATATTGTGCTTAACACTTAAAGCTAAAAAATACCATAGCATAAAATTAGTTTTGCCTACATTATCTAGCCCCACTATAATAGAAAAGCTCCCTCTTTTATATAATATCCAGTTATCTAATTCGTTTCCAATACCTAGGCCTCTTTTTATTTTACCCTCTTTAAAAGCGTATAAGTATTTTAATTGCTCTTCCTTTTCAAGTATCATTTTTTTGTGCTTTTAGAAAGTTATTGATACTATTAGTGGACATATAAGGGTTATTATCTTTAATTACTTTAGTTTTTTTAGATTTCTTAGCAGCTTCGACTCTTTTGATATACTGTTCTTTTCGTTCGTTGTATTGTTTATCTAAAAATTTAATATTAATTTGGTTGCCCTTTTTTTGAATTAGCTCCTCTTCTAGTAAGGTATCTAGTGACTTTTGTCCTATTCGTCTAGTTAATTTAGTGTAAGTCATCTGACAGTCTTTATTCCAGTAGTGACATACAGCATCTATAAAAGCTCCTTTGTCTTCTTTAGATAAGTAGTTAATCTCTCCCCCTATCCACTGACTAGGGAAAAATTTAAAATATGGTAGTTCCTCGCTCATTTAGTTGTGTTTGTTGTGTTGGTTTAAGTATATAAAAATATTTATTTATTTTGTCTTTTTTATTAAAGTCTGTTTGATAAGATACTTTTTTAGTAATTATATTAGAATTTAAAAGCGTTGTTTTTTGTTGTTCTAGGTTGTAAAAATGATAGCCTTTAGAGTCCTTAACACAATAGTAAGGGGTTTTTTTATGATACTCCGCAGCCATAATTAAAGACAAAAATTTATCTATTTGAATATATTTATTAGTGTAGTAGTCATTTCTAAATTTTAATTCTATTATTAATTTATCACTTTGACAGTCCCACATAGTAAATTGATTAGCTGTCTTAGTTAAGTTTAGACTATACTTTTTGTTAAAATACTCTATAGATAAAATAACCTTTTGCTCTTCATTCATTATAATTTCATCTTTCATAATAAAATTTATGTTTATTATTATATTGTAGATAGGCTTCCATTTCGTTATTGTTAAGAGTGTCTAAAGTGTAAACCCTATCAAAAACAAAAGAGGCAGCGTGAACCGCCTCTAGTTTTTTAGTTTGCTCTTTTTGTTTATAGTCGAAATACTTATAATTTTTCTTTTCTATTTTAAAAAAAACTACTAGACTTCCATAATCTATGTTATATTTTTTTGCTATTTCTGGTAGTGATAAACCGTCCATTAACATATTTTGTATAACTGTAGAATTCAACCCTAAACTTTTTAAATGTTTTCGAGACATAATCTAAGTTAAAAGGGTAAGTCATCAGACTCCTCTACTGGAGCTGCTTTCTGTTGTGTTTGCTCCTTTTCTGGCTGGTAAGTATTTACACTTAGACTTACATCCTTTCCGTATTGGTCCGCCTGCTCCTTTACGTTTATATTTAGCTTAAGATACTTATTTCCTTTATAATCAAAAATATGTTCTTTTGCTTTATCTAAGTGGACTGTCACCGTTAACCAGTTATCACTTCTTTTATTACCGCCACCGCAGTAAACTGTTTTTTGTTTTTCCATTTTTATTTATTTATTTGTTATTATCATATTATACTCATTTAAGTATAATTCCATTATAGGCTTAAATTTAGTTATAGAGGTTATAGATGGGTGATTACTTTTAGCCATTTCCTCATATTTTTTAAATAAAAAATCGACTGTTTTTTTATCTTGTTTTGCTTTAGTATATGCTACTTTGATTAACTCCCTAACACAATAAGCAGCTATTATATTTTTTCCGTATTCTTTATTTAAGTAAGAAAATTTACTTACTAAATAGTCAGCGAATAATTTATTTATTATTTTAGATTTACCTTTTTTAAATATTTTATTAGCACATCCAAAATAGGAATTTACTATATTACCTACAGAAATATTATTAGAATTAGCTTTATATGAATTATAAACTATTTTATAGTCTTCGTTTTCTATAGCAAATGCTTTGAGATAGTCTAAAGTTGACCAGGCTTTATTACCATTATTAAGGCTTATTATACAGTTTAAGTGGTCTTTCTCTATATCAGTATTAACCCAACTAACTATATAAGCAGGAACTGTTGATTGTCCTAGTAACTTAGCAGATTCTATTCTATGATGTCCCTCTATTACATCTCCTTTATTTGAAATTATAACAGGTGATAGCCAGTCGTTAGCTTTTAATTTATGTTTAAAGTTCTCAGCGTGTGAGTTATATAAGTCTCTATTTACTTTAGCTGGTTTTAAATCACTAATTAAATAGTAAGGCTTAAAAACCCCTCTTTTTAATTCGTTGTCAATTGTTGTATTTTTCATTTTGTTGTTTTTATTGGTTTATTTTTATTAAATATTCTCTACATTCTACTACTCTAGTATAAATTAGGTCTATGTCAGTGTCGTTTCTCTCTATTTCAAATACCTTAATTCTATACTTTGGGTCAATACTGGAATACTTATACTGTTTAGCAAATGTATTATAGTCTAAATTACTATTAAAATACTCTTTCTCTATTAGTTCGTCTGGAGTGTCCATAAGCGTATAAATTAACTTATAAGAATCTAATCCAGTTAAGGCTAAGTAGCCTTGAGCCTGCCAGTAATAAGATTTGTTAGGTACGTTATTAAAGAATAGAGGAAATGTAAAACAGTCCCAGCTATTTTTTACGTCTATTATATGATCCTTTAGTATAGCGTCAGGTGTGCCAGTTAAAAAGTCATTTTCAAAAGACTCTTCATTCTTAGCTAAACTTCCATAACCTAACTCACTAGCTACAAAGTCTAAGCTACTTTGCTCTACTATATTTCCTTTATTAGTGTACTTACTAGTAAATTCTTTTTTACGTCCGTAGATTTGTTCTTTTAGCCACTCTTCGCAATAGCTAGCCGTTGTTTTAGATAAGTATTCTTTCTTTGTTCTAGGGTTAGTCATAATTTGACCAATAGCAGAACATCTTATTTTAAATTGCTTCATTGTCTTTTATTTTGTTGTATAGTTTATTAGTATCTATTTTATTAAATAACTCTTCTATAAAGTCGTTATTCTCTTTAGTGTTTGCTTTGTTGTCTTCCATAATTATTTTCTTTTAAAGTCGTCAGCTTCCTCTTCTCCAAATACTCCAATAGAATAAGCCTTAGTTAATTTTAAGACCGCTCTACTTAACGCTCTCTTTTCTGCCATTTCCATAAAATACTTATTATGACTAGTCTCTTTAGCAGCTGACCCAAAAGTCTCTATAACCTCATCTTTTAGAGTTGCTGTAGCTTTAACTACACAAAACTCTCTTTCTGTTTTGATAGGCTCAAAGGTTACTTTAATTCCCTTAGCGTATTGTATCTTTTCTATACCAGTTCTAGTTATGATAGTATAGTGACTATGTTTATGGACATCCTCTTTAGTAAGATTGCACTGAGTGTATAAGTCTCTTAATTGCTCTGTTTTATTTTGGTATTTCATATTGTTGTATTTTAGTTAATATATTAATTATTTTATCTATTCTTTCTTTATTATGATTAATTCTTAGTCGTTTCATCTCTTCGCCTATAGTTTCTACTATTGCTATATAGCGTCCAAATCTATTTTGGTGAATCTCTAAGTCATTACTTTCCATATTAAAGTAAGGACTACAAAGTATTCTTTTATTCCAATTAGCCTGTATTATAATATTAAGTAGTCTTTGAGTTAAAAAGTTATTCCTTTCGTACCTTTCCCAGTGTTCTAGATAGTCATTATGTGAGTTGTAATATATATTAGAATTCATAGCTTAATTGTTTTTGTTATAGTCTTCTATTAGTTTTATAATTACAGAACTATAAGATTTGTGTCCGTTGTTTCTACACTTTTCTTGGAATTCTACTAGTGAGTCTATTTTGTCAGCTGGTACATATATATGTCTAGTTGAATATTTTATTTCGTTGTTCATTTTATTAGTTTTAAATTTATGGATATAAACATAGACATAAAAACAACACAAAACAAATAATATAATAAAAACTTTATTAACAGTCTATTGTTAAAATAGATGAGTAAGTCTAGCGACTTGTCCGAACTCACTAAACAAAAAGGCTTCTATTGCTTTATTATTAGAGCTTTGATAACCTGAAGTGTGATGCCAAATGTCAGCTTCACTAGGTGACATTAAAGACTCGACCCAAAGGCCAGGAAATTGTTTACTAACTTTGTGGTGAATATGTTGTGTAAACATATAACGGTATTTAGTCTCTGACCACCACTTGCACTCATCCGCTACTATCATAGGTAGAGTGTCAGCTTTTATTTTATGAGCGTGACAGCTACTAATAAGATTATTTTTATACTTATAGTACTTTCTCATTTGTAGACTAACATCAAAAGTGACATCTTTATTATGTCTAAACCAAACCGCTAGGACCTCAGCAACTAACCAGCCTATAGTATTGTCGTGATTTCCTGGAGTAAACATAACGTGGACAGTGCTTTGTTCTAATAGCATCTCTATAATAGATACCATTAACCTCTTAGCTATTTGAAAGTGATCACTTAAAAGACCATCTGTCTCATTTTGTTTAGTTCCCGCTGTTGTCGTATTGTTAAAATTATCTATATGCAGTAAATCTCCAGACAGTAATAATATAGTCTTATCTACATTAAAGCCTTGAGCTTTGTTTAAACACCCCTTAACACCTTCTAAGGCTCTTATGACAGCTACCTGACTATTATACTCTTCCCCACTATTAAAAGACTTACAGAGCTTTCCTATATGTAGGTCACTAGGACACATAAATAATAAGTGTCCGTCTTTGTACTTTTCTCTTTCTAGTTTTGGATATTTAGGACTGTATTCTTTTAAGTCTTCTAGTAGTTCTTTACTAAGCTTCTTAAAATCTATTTCAGCTGGCTTAGGTTGTTTAAAATAAAGACTAGCGTTTTTGTTTTTAATCCAGCCACTATGTAAAGTCTTAGGGTCTAAGCCTTCTTTCTCACATTCATACTTAGCTCTTCTATATTGGATTAATACTTCTGCCTCATCTGGCTTAAGTCTAAATCTAGGATTAGATTTATTTGACTCTGTATAACGTTTAGAATGCTGTTTATTTTTACTCACTGAGTTTTAAAAACGTAAATATAATTAATTTTTTCTTAATGAACTTCCAAAGTAAAATCCAAAAATACTAAGCACTATTCCCTCACATAAACCTATTAAAGTGTAGAATGTCTTTTCGTTATGTTCTGGAATCTGTATATAAACAATAGCATAAACTAAAAAAACAAAAGTTCCTAACCCTACTAAGCCAGTTAAATTAAACATAAAATCAAACTTTCTAACCTTAGATATCTCTACCTCCCTCTTTCTAGCAGAATCTCTGTCTGCTACTTCAGTCTTATACGCTTCTATTAGTTGGTTATGTAGTTCTTTTTTAGTCTCAGCGTCTATAGTGTCGTCTTTGTCGATGAGGTTTTTAACTATTCCTAAAGCTCCTTTGTCTGGTAATACATCCCCTACTATATCTAATATGTTAGGTGCTTTGTTTTTTAAGAATTTACCTATTGCAGTGTCTTTGAATTTCTTTTTATTACTCATAAGATTTATACTTAGTTCTATTATTAGAATCTTTATAAGCTACTAAGATTTGTTTTCTTTGTGAGCCGTTTGTATTATAGCTAACGTGTACCCAGTCTGGATTAGTATTACTACCAAATTCCCAAATCAATTGGTCAAACTCTAAATTGTTTTTAATATACTCAAATATTTGACTGTTGTTAGGTAAGCTATGACCATCTCTGTCTATGTCAATAGCCTGACCTTTACAGTGCTGAGATGACCTACTCCCACCTATAGCCTTATTTAAAGACTCTGAACGATAACCGCTACTAATATAAATAGGACAGTTATAATAGTCTCTAAGGGGTTGAAATATCTTTTCTGCTAGTATTTGTAGATTAACTAAATGTTCTTTTGTTGGTTCGTTGCTTATACCTAGTCTTTTAGCTGTCCTAGACTTAGTAACTTCAGATAAATATAAGTTCTTACTTAGCTTCATTATTTCGCCTATTGACTTTTTTTTTTGCGTTTATTAATAGCCTCTCTTCCATTCTAGCTAGCTTCTCTCTTAGGTGAGTGTTTTCTGTTATTAATGAGTCTATTTTTTTCTCTAAGTCCCCTATCTTTTCTTTAAGCTGTTCTATTACTTGTATCTGAAAACCGTCTGTCCTAGCTTCTTTATTGGCATTAATATCCATTTTCTTTTTGATAATATCCCAAATTTGTTTTAAGCCTAAGCCCCCTACTAGAGCAGTTATGGCCATTAGTAGACTGTGATCCTCCATTTTATATAATATTTTAGCGTCCCTGTTTTGCATAGGGTTTTTTGTAGTTCTTACTATTCTTACTTAAAGAAGCATTTTTGCTATGTCTTCCTTTTCTCTTTTTTTTAATCTTGATCAATTTCATTCTGGCATAGGTTCGCTCCATTCAGATGTAGCCATTAGTTCTAAGCACTCACTTTGATTCATCACACTTCCTACTATAGGTAAACTTCCATTTGTAATAAATGAAGGTTCTACAGAGTAGCTTAATAAACCTTGTGTATTAGCTAAATTCCTTCGCATCGTTTGTGCGCTGCTTTGATTAACTTGTGAAAAGATTACTTTGTCTGTATTCTCTAAATTAATTACTATGTATTGTCTCATTTTTTTATTTATTTAATATTATTAACTCGGTACTGAAGTGCTTTTAGCATCTGCTCCCATTCCATAACTTAAAGCATTTGAAGTGCTGTAAGGTGCTTCGCCTATTATATTATCTGCTGCACCCATTCCATCACTTAAACCATTGCCAGACGTACCAACTCCATTTACTATTGAATCCTCAGCTGGTGCTAAATTTGCTCCTGTTCCATTATTAGTTCCTTTCTCATCAATTACAGTCCACACGTTAGAATCATAACTCATATTTTCACCTAATTGCCACCAGCTAACAAGATTAGAATATGCTGAATGATTTTTGAGATTTGATGGCAAACCATTTGAATAAATTTCTGTTACTTGTGCTGAACTTAAAGCTGCGTTCCACACTGAAATATTAGAAATAGAACCATTAAAATATTGAAAGTTTGAACCACTATTAAAAGAAGCCTTACCTATACTCGACTGTGAAGGGTCAATAGTTGCATTCCATCCACCTGTATTATTTAAAGTACTGTTAAATGAGTTTATATAAATATTTTCAATTGTGTTAGTAGATTTAACTATTACAATATTGTACCAAGTATTAGCAGCTATAGTCGTTGTACTTCTTCTTTTGTAAGTATTTTGAACCATTAGTGCTTGAATATTACTTTCCCATAATCCTATACTTAAATTATCTGAAGAAGCTCCAGCTTGACCTATGGTTAAAATGGCTCCGTTATTACCAGTGACTGTAGGTTTAATCCATAATGAAACTGTTTTATTTCCTGTTATGTCTATTAATGAAGTTTCTATATAATCCGATGTCCCATCAAAATCTAAAGCGTATCTACTATAAGGACTTAATATATTAAGATTAGATTGAACTAAATTTGCTGCTGTCATTCCGCTAGAAGTTCCTGTATTTGAGTTAGAACTTGAGTCTGGAATACTCCAGTTAGAGCCGTCAAAAGTAGCTGAAGCATCTAACTTCCACCAGCCTTGTAAACCACTGTAAGAGCTAATGTCTGGAGGAGTTCCATAGTTATATAGAGATTCTATTGATTCTGTTCCTGTTGCTGGTAAAGCTGTGTTAAATACTGAAAAATTTGACACTTCTCCAGTAAGGTTGAAACCCGCATTATAATAAGAACCTATAATAAAATCTAAATTATTTAAATCTAAGTCTGTATAAGTCCAGTTGGCGGCAACAACACCATTAACATAAAAAACAGAGCTAGAAGGTAAAAAAGTTAAAGCAAAATTTGTCCATTCATTGTTAGGGTTTGTGTAACTTACTGCAAATTTCTGACCATTATTATAAAAAATAAATTTACTTGCATTAAGAACTAAAGCCATTTCATACCCTGTAAAGTTACCGAACTGGAATACTCCATCATCACTTGTGGTAGTGTTTGGATTTATCCAACCAGAGATAGTTAAACCACCTGTGTAATTATCACCAATACTATTGCCAATTCCTTTCCCACAGTTGATATAATCTCCTTGCGGTATAATCTCAAATACATAATCACTAACAGCACTATTAGGAACTAAATATTCTGTTCCGTTATAAGCTGAATAATCTCCTAAAGGATAGTAAGAAATTGGCTTTCTACCATTTGTAATAGCCATAGGATTACCTACCCCAGTGCTGGAGCTTCCGTAGAGTTCAGCTATTTGGTTTGTTGTTCCGCCTGTTCCGTCTGTAAGTGCATAGTCAAAGATTGCAACGTGGTCTAACTTGCCGTTTAAAAAACTTTGATACCCTGTTTGACCACTATTTGAATAAGCTCCTAAAATTAAATTTTGTGCTGAATTATTTATGGCTGTAAAAGCTATACTATCTTCTTCTGTTCCATTAATATAAAGTTTCATAGTAGAACCATCAAATCTTAAAATGACATTATACCAAGTTCCTGTGCTTAAAGTAGTTGTGCTTGTTAAAGAACTTGCAGAAGGCCCTAAATAAACTTTTATTTTATTAGAAACTGTGTAACATATTAGAGTAGAACCAGGAACTTCGAAATTATTTTGTATCCATTGACCAAATATAGTACCTGTTAAAGAACTTAAAGATGTATAATTAACCCAAGCACTTAATGTTAAAGCTGAATAAGAAGAACTTAAACTTTGGTTTGTATCAACATATTGACTCCCATCAAAGCTCATAGAATAGTTAGAAAACTTTGAGTTATTGTCTTCACTGCCATTAAATGAATTTGGCATTCTCCAATTTCTATTGTAAAATTCTGTACTCATTATTCTCCCATTTTATACCACGCTTTCAAATTACTTGAACTCGCATTAGTTAAACTTGTTAAATCATTTGGTGCGCCACTGTTGTAAATCTCTGTTATTGCATCGCTGCTTAGAGCTGTATTCCAAAATCCTACCTCATCAAGTTTCCCTTCCCAAGGCATATTGATAGAGCTTGTTGACCCTCTTGCGCCTATTTGATTTATTTTAGTTGATGCGGTAAATGGGCTTCCTGTTTGCGTTTCAACAAAACTTCCATTGACATATACTGAAACACTTATTCCATTTCTTGTTATTACTACGTTATGCCAATTATTAGCCGTTAATAAAGGCGCAACGTTTGTAAAATTAGGAGCAAATGAACCAGCAACATAAAAATAAAAAACTGTTGTTGATGCCCAAAGTACACCTGCATTTGTACCGCTTTGACCAAATACAAAACCATTATAAGAGGCATCTCCATTCATCCAGAAACTTATACTACAAGTTGTTCCTAAATCTATATCATTTTGTGAATTAACCCATATTCTATCATTTACCCCATCGAATGTAAACGAAGAAGTAGAACTATAAGGCGCAGCCGTTACCCCTACAGTCTGACCGCTTTGAACACCGTCTACAGTGTATGTAATAATATGACTATCAATAGTAGTAGCACTTAAATCTATTTGACCAGTTGAACTGTTAAAACTTCCAGTATCTACAAACACTACTCCAGCATCTGCATTAAACGTACCTCCAGCTGTTCCTGTTATTGTCGGTGTTGGATCGGCTTCACCCTGGTTGAAACTACTTTTACTATATGAAAAGTCAGCACTAACACTAGGGCCTAAACCCCCAGAGGGTATAAATAATAAGGCTTTTTTTCTATTTCTATTATATATTACTCCCATCTTTTAACTTATTGGTAGGTTACAATTATCATAACTAAAAGGAATCTTAAATCCTATATTCATTCCCCAGCCAGTTAGTTCGTCCTCAAATCTTTCTGTAAAACTAGTTAAAGTTCCTGATCTAACTAAATTAACTTTAAGCCAGTCTACGTTATTTGTAGTAGAAACTTTTTGTTCAAAGTAGGCTATAGCGTCTAGTAGGACCTGGCACATATCCGACTTAACGTCATTCTCATTAGACTCATCTTTATTAACTAAGTCCATAGCCATTACATTAAAATTCCAGGTAAAAACACCATCCCCTAAAGTTGCTGGCTGGTCAGCTACCCAAAATAGCGGATAGTTAAAGTCTGCTAGTTGGTTATGTTCTACTATTTCCCATAAGTCACCATTACCAAAATTTTGTATTTGCTTATGATTAGTAGCAAACGTCTCAAACTCTTTTAATATTTGATTATAGGTTAATATCATTTTTGACTATTTCTATATTCGTCTCCCCAGCAATAAGAACTATTCCCGCCACCTAAATAAAAGCTAGTTTGAAAAGCTGTCTTTCTAGGGTTTAAGTCGTCAGAGTGTTCTTTATATTTAGGGAATAAATTATCGTTATCACATAAGAAGTTAATTAGTCTAGCTTCTCTTTCCTCTGCTTTGTTTTTCCATTCGTCTCTTAAATACTGTAGGTCTTGATAGTCTATAGGGTTACTATTATCACTACTCTTAGTTGCTACAGATTTATTTCTATATTTAAATAACATAGAAGTAGAGCATTCATACATAACCCACTGAGCCATAGTAGGAGCGCAATAATTATCTAATAAGTTAACCTCATCACTGTTTAAAGTGCTAGCTGTTATCTTAGTCTTTAAGTCTTCATAAAGTGGAGTCCCTAAAATAGGGTGAATCCTTAACTCCTGGCAGTCTTTAATACTAGGTAGAATTAATCTTACATCTACATTCTCGTCTATTAATGTAGTGTTTTTTACGTATTGCTCTGAGATGAATAAAACTGCCATAATTTACTTTTTTAATCTTACTATTTGCTGCTCCCAAATATGTCTACAAAAAGGAGTAGTTTTATTAGTTTTATAATTGTGATACCAACCACCTCTTTTGGTAAAAATATCTATTCCAGACTGACCAAAATCATTAGTTAATAATTCTAGTTGCTGTAGTGTATATCTTCTAGTAGTAGCTAATAACATTAAACGTCTACAAAAAGGTCTACTCTGAGTCTTTAAAGGAGGAGCGTCTGGTCTCTCTATGTACTTATATACTATAAAAGTCTCTTCTTTTGGTTTTTGTATACTCTCTTCACCGTCTTTAGTTGGTTTAAAATCTTTATCTAAAGCTCCAGCATCGAATAAGTTAGACACTGCCTCACTAATTAATGATTGCTCTACTTTTAAAGCACTAGCTAACTCTGTAATAGGTAAACTAGGATTTTTAATTAATAAAGATAAAACACTTTTTTCTAATTCTGTTAATATACTAGTAATAGCAAAAGACTCATTAATTATTTTATTTTCAAATTCCTTAGCATCTTTTAAGTTAGTGATAGGATTATGATAAGTCTTTAATACTTCTAAGCTGTTAGCGTCTATACCAGTAGTCTCTAATTGATTAAATATAATTTCGTCCTCATCACTTTTTAACTCTACTTTTTGCTCTGGTTGTAAAGCTGGTAGACCTATTTTCTCTCTTATTTCGTCTTGAGTCATTACATTTAAAATAGCTGTCTCACTAAAGTATCTTTGTACTGGCTCTATTTTTTGTAGTCTTACTGGGTGTCCACTAATACCATTAAAGTTAAGTATTGAGTTTATTAACTCATTAAATACTTTTTGCTCTGGGTCTATTTGTAGGTTTTGATATAATTGACTAGCTACAGCAATCTCGTCAGCGTTATTTCCTAAGCCAGCATTATCTTTAATTCCAAATAATTGAGGGCTAGTAATTCCGTGAGCTGTGAATATCTCTTCCCTTATTTGGTTGTTTAGGTTTATGAATCTTTCATCTTGTCCGTTAACTGGTATAGGTAGTATCTGAGGGTGATCAGAATTCTGGTCAGTAAATGACAGCAAAGGTTTGCCAGCATTATCAGCTCCTGTAGCATAATCTTTAAATCGTCTTTCTATATTAGCCATTTCCTCCTCTGTCGGTTGACCATTTGCAAAGGAAATAACATAACCAGCTGAGAGGTTGTTTTTAATGTTTTGTAAAGTAAAATTAGCTATCTCAGCGTCTGACTCTAAGTAAGGTATAGCTGAAGTATAGTCTGGCATCGGATAAACTCCTAAGTCTGGTCTATACTCCTTATAATAAATTAAGTAGTCTATGTCTGGCTTAGCTGAGTTATCGTAAGGAAATTGCTGTAATATTTTATAGTCTTCGTTATTTTGTGGATTCCTAGAGGACCAGTCATCTGTATAATAAAAAAGTCCATTGTCTACTCCAGCTCTAATGTCACAAAAATCAATATGATTAATAGCAGCTATTTTGCCACTCTTAGACATTCTAACCTGTAGGCTAAAACCTCCGTATACTTTCTTATCTTTTGCTAGTTTAGACGTTAGCTCGTCTATGTTCTCGTCTTCGTTAGGCATCCTAAGAAAACCCTCTACATAAGCTCTTTCTGAAAATGTTAGTTTCTCATCTACTACAAAACCTTGTCCAACTATAAATTTAACTTTACTATTAATAATTTGGTTATGTTTACTAGACTCATTATATAGTTTAGTTAAATAATCTGGATAAGTATTTTTATAAGGTCTGTCAATTCCGTATTCGTACCAGTCGCCCTTTTTAGACTCTTTAAACTCTGGTAATTCATAACCGCCAAAATTGATAGGAATTAGTTTTATACTCATTGTGATGGATTATATACTACATTAGTAGTAGGTGAAACTGTATGCTGTTGGAATGAAGGCTCATAAGTAGAGTCTATTAATTTCATTTTGCCCTTTTCTACTACGTTTAAGCCAGTAGGGTTTAAGTTAGAACTACTAACCTGTTCAAATACTCTGTAATTATAAAAACCCGGAGAGCCTAATTCAAACTCATTATTGAAAGGGTCAGTCCCCTCTAATAAGTTGAATTCATTATATCTAGGTTTATTAGTACTTACATCAGCAATAACATTATAATATTTAGTTTTAGTCTGGTCACTCTCAAACTCAAACAAATAATAAGGGTTACTTAATTGACTTAACTCGTATAAGGTAGCTATAAAATTATTATTACTATTCTTATTGATCACTATCACTCTTCTTTGTTTTTTTCTTTTCTGTAAATACTTCAGTTATCTCTAACTTTTTTAATAACTCTATATTTTCCTCACATACTAAAACTTTAAAGCCTTTAGTGTGAATTGTTTTTCCTATATAAGATTTCTTTAACATATTACAAATTTAAAAAAAAAGGGGATATTACTCCCCTCTTTCATACAACAAAGAACGATTAAGCAATCGTTAAACCAGCCACAACAGAGGCTTGAACTTCATAACAAGGTAACTGAGATTTGTCAGTTAACTCAATTTGGTATTGATTAGGGTCACCATAAGCCTGCCCAGTTTGTGCCACTAAAGAACTACCCTCAGCGAACTGGTCAAAACCTAAAGCCCAATATTTACCATTATTATCTTTTACTATTACAGCCAGTCTAGCTAACATTAACATTTTTATTTCGTTTGTCTTAGTAGCCGTTAACTTATTTATAGTAAACGCTAAAACATTATCATAAAAAGAAGTGCCAGCTGCCTGGTCTACAGTTGCTGTAGAGGTTAAAGACCCTGACTCTTTCTTTAAATTGTAACGATAAAAATTAGTTGCTCCTGACTGAGTAATAGCACTTATCTCGTGTGCTGACTGAGTGAAAGCAGTTACATTGTCTCTTTCAGATATTAAGACTTCCTCAATACCTCCTAGACTGTCACTACAATCTCTAGCCATTCCACTTGCTAATACACAACTCATAACTATTTAATTTTTGTTTGTTAGTATTTCAACTAACGATTATTTAAAAGGGGGAAATTAATCCCCCATTAATTTTATGCTAATAAGAATTCTACTACCTGGTCAGGAAATGCTACATTAACACCTCTTCTGAAAGCCATAGTCACCTTATAAATTCTGTCATTGTCATCATACCAACTTCTAACATCGTTAGCCTCTTCACCTGGTAAATCAACACCGATATAAACGTTAGACGCTCTCATTAAATAACAGTTACCAGTAGCTAGACCAGAAAGACCTGGAGTAGCACAAACAGTAACATTCGGGAATCCAATTAATGGAAGTTCACCAGAAAAATCTCCGTCTACTACATAATGAAAGTAGTTACCGTCAGCAATAGCTTTTTGATACTTTAAGAAAGTATCCATACCTACAAACAATTTCAAATCGTCAGCGTCCATAATGTCCTCTGGCATTAATTCAGCCATACCAGTTAAGATTCCAATTACATTAGCCGCTGTAATTCCAGTAGCTTGTGCTATTGAGGTAGGGTTACCATCTACAGCAGTAGCTGCAGCGATAATCTTATTTAAACCGTCATACTTAGATAGGTTAGCAGTTCCACTAGTTGTGTCACCTTGCCAGTCAGCAACCTCGATTGCTTTTTGTAATTTACCAACTTTTTCAGCGAAATATAACTCTTCGAAAGGAATCTCTTCTTTTTCGTTAGTTAGTCCCTGCTTTAACATTACAGCTGTATATTTAGCAGCTAGGTCAGTCATACATAAATCTTCGTGAATTGCTACAGCACCTGGTGTGATAGTTCTTTGACTTAAAGTAGTAGAACCACTAGCACTCCTAGAACATCCGTCAGCCTGAAAGACAACGTCTGAAGATAATATATTAATTGTAGTCGGTCCTTTAACACCGTCCTGGATGTTAGCATAATTTGCTAACCTTCCTCCAGCAACTGACTTAATAATTAAGTCCATTGCATTTTGTTCCGTATACGCTGGAAGCGCACTTACATCAAAACTCATAATTTTTAATTTTTAGTTTATTATATTTTTATTTTTTAAGATATCTATAATATCTTTTTTGTTTTCTTTTTTCAGCGATTTAAAAGCTGAATTTCTTTTTACGACTGCATTATTAACAGGCTCTTCAATTAACTTTTCAGTTAATTCTAAAAGTTTAGCGAAAGAATCTCTAAGAGTGTTAATCTCTTTTTTAAGGTCTTTGTTTTCCTCTGACAAAGTAGCTTCCATAGAAAACACTCTCTCAGTTACAACAGACTCAATGATTTTTTTAGCTTCTCTTTCTTGAGCTTCAGTTAAAGGAGTAGACATTTCCTCTTCCTCTTCAGCTTCCTCTTCTATTACTGGCTCTTCCTCAGCTTCCTCTACAGCTACAATAACTCCAGCTTCAGTAGAGATAACTCTACCATCACTAAGTTTATGATCACCGTCTGGAGCTGGTAATAGCTCACCGTCAACCTCTACGACTACGGCAGCACCTAAAGAGACATTTGGCTCTATTTGTGCTACAGTTCCGTCTTCTAGTACTACGTCTTCAAACTTTTCAATAGTTTCTTCAGTAGTCTCTTCAGAGGTTTCTTCAGTAAAATTTTCAGTAATTTTAGTAGTAACTTTAGATTCGTTTTCAACTTCTACACCTTCGCTTTTAAATATGCTTTTTATGTCGTTGAATAATTCTTTAAGTTCACTCATAATGAAAAATTTTTATATACTATTATATATAACAAATATTTGATAGTATCACAATTTTATACTAACTATTTTTTCTTTCTTTATATTTCTTTACTACTTCTCTTATTTTGTTTATTAGTGTTACTGGATATTTAACAGTCTTAGCCTGGCCAAACATACCTTCTACACTAAAACCTCTAAAGCTACCATCTTTAACCATAGCCCAAATCTCATCATTTTCTACTCTCATAGAACCCCACCAGCTACCATCCGGAGCGTCTTCAAATCCTTTAGGAGCTTTGATACCTCTCTTAGAATCTATTATTAATGACTCTATTACATAAACACCTTTAGCCTGTAGGTTGTTATCGTGCATTAGATTTACGTTAGCATTAAGACCATTCTTAAAAAATTTGTTTACTATCTTCTCTATAGTGTCTCTCCTAAAGACTACATAATACTTTTCGTTATTGTCATTAAGTCTAATTATAGGAAGGTCTGCTTTCATAAAGTAACCGCTTACTATTCTTTTCTCTTCGTCTTCTATTTTAAACTCCTGTCTATATTTGTCTTTAGTTTTCATTTTATCAATAGCCCAATTAATACCAGTAGCACCTCCCCAGGCATCCCACATAATACCTCCGCAGCCCTCACTATAAGGAACGTCTTTATTCTGTTGATGTCTTTTAAAACTAGCCATTCTACCTATTGTCTCCCAGCTTATCTTTTCTTTATTAGCTAATTGTCTAGCTCTAGTCCAACCTACTCTAGTGCCGCAGTCTATATTATTCTCTTCTTTGTATTCTATAGCTTTCTTTGCGTTGTTAGATGCTGACTCTGGGTAATCGTTAAAAGTCTCTTCAAATTTTTGTTTAGCAAAAGATAGCCATAGACTTTCAGTGGCTGGGCTGTCTACTAGTGCTATAAAATCCACTCCAGACTCGTCTTCCTCGTCAATAATTAATTCTAATAATTCTGTATTTTTCATAATATTTATTTTTTAATTTCCAAATGTACTTTGCCCCTCTATTACAGCTACATTATTTTGAGTGTTTGTTATATCTGTCTCAGTTACAAATACTCTTTGAGGCTCTTGTCCTGTTAGTGTGCTAGTGTTAGCTGGTCCAATTACTGGAGCTTCCCCACCTCCTCCAGTTCCTATAGAGTTACCGCTTATATTGGGAACACCTCCTAAAGTCGCAGCTGTGAATTTTTGTTTTCTAATTTGATTTACATTTGCTAACCCCGCGGCTACAGCTAGACCCGCAGCTATTCCCCCTCTAATTGGAGAGGAAGGGTCTGGTATAGGTATAAATTGAGATTGATAAGCACTAACCGCACTCTGATAAGTAGTAATTAAAGCAGCAGCTATACTAGCTTTTTTCTGTATATTAAAAACCTTTTCAGCTCTTTTATTATTAGCGTCTAATAGTTTTTGTTTATCTCTTTGGACTTTCTCTAGTTGTTTTAGTTTTTGCTTTTCTGTTAAGTTTTGATTATCTAATATTTGTTTATTAAGAGTTTTCTCATCTTCTAAGACTTGCTCATTTAAAGACTGGTATTTGTCAATACTTTGACTAGTGAAATTTTCTATAGTTGAAAGCCCATCAGTAATAGAGTTAGCTGTAAAATTTATTAAAGCCTGCCTATCTTCTTTAATTTTATCATTTTTTTCTTTTTCTATTCTAGCCTCTTCTAGTGCTAATTCACTTATTACTGTTAAAAATCCTTTTTTCTTTTCTATTAATTTATTATCACTATCTATTAATTCAGCTGTTCTAGACTTAGCTCTTTTACTATTTTCATCTAATAATTTTTGTCTGTCTTCCTCAAATTTCTTATCTAAATTTAATATAGCTAATTGATGACCAGCTAAAGCGTCTCTTTGTTTTAGTAAGTTTTCCTCTAGTATTTCTATTTCTTTTTGACCTTCTAACTCTGTAGCCTCTGGGTCAAAAATAAACCTAGTAGCTCTGTCTAGTAATTCGTCCGCTCTTTCAGTTAAGCCTAAGTCTACATTAATAGGTTCGAATCCGAATAGTTTTTTTCCTACTGAACTTTGAGTTACTTTGTTAATTAATTTTAGAAAGCTCTCAGCTGCAAACTCATTTAATTTTAAAAGTGTTCTAGGTACTATTAATAGAAACTCTACAGTCTTTTTAAGTATGTTTTGATTTCTTATAGACCCTTGTACTTTCTCCTCATTAACTATTTTTTGTGCTTCTATTTCAGCTATAAGACCATCTACTATTTTCTTTTGACCGTCTAACTTCATTTTAAGGATTTGTCTTTCTGTAAATCCTTGAGCTTTTAGTATATTAGTTTGGTTGTTTAAGGTCTCTAAGTTTTTCT
>Ga0181412_1000209_pt1 | contig 25436 bp, 53 predicted proteins | sample 35SPOviralmetaG_FD_130113 | JGI IMG/M metagenome (GOLD analysis project Ga0181412, IMG submission 130113) | Marine viral communities from the oligotrophic San Pedro Time Series (SPOT) site, San Pedro Channel, CA, USA - 35 SPOT_SRF_2012-08-15 | ecosystem: Environmental > Aquatic > Marine > Strait... | reverse complement strand
GTTGGAGATATGGTTTACGTTATTGATGCAGGCAATACGGAATATGCTTTCTATGTCTACAGTGGTGGTGCTTGGAAATTACTTGCAGATGAAGACTCTGCAAACACAGATGCAAATACTATCTCTACAACAGTAACACAGGCAGGTGGATCTGGTACAACAGCAATTGGTACAGTATCCGATGGTTCTAGAATTAATTTAATCAGTGTTGAAGTAACGCAGGCATTTGACGATGCATCAAACGTTACATTGACAGTTGGTGATGCAAGTGATAATGATAGACTAGTAACTAATGATGAAATAGACCTAGGTACAGCAGGAACGTATACCATACAGCCTGCTTATCAATACACTACAGGATCTGACTCTACTATAAATGCATACTTCAATGTTGCATCAGCAACTACTGGAAGTGCTAAAATACTAGTGAGTTATATGTAATGTTAATGAAAATGGATAAATACAATTAGTAGGAAAACAAAATTATGAGCAGACCAAAACCAGATATTATACTAGAATACACTAATCCTAAGAACTATAAAGCGGAACAAGTTCTTAAGGCAGAAGCCATCTATTCAGTTTTTTATCAAGCTAAACCAATCAACCTGAGAAGTTTGAACACTTTGGTAAACTATCCTGGACCAAAATACAAAAAGGTTTCTTTTTCAAATTCAGGTCATGCTTTTAACCTTTCTGAAAGATTAAACAAAAGATTTAATTGCCAGGATTTTACAGTTGTAAAATTAACGTCAGGTGATGTTATCACCGAAGTAGAAGAAAAAGACGATGGCAAGACTAAAAAGAAAACAGGTTCTAAAACTTCTAAGTAAACAATCCCCAGCTATATGGCACAACGAATATAGTGCCAGAGAAAGCCTACGTCTGAGCAAAGTAGGAATGATGGAACTTAAAACTTCTTTCAAAATTTATCCCATTCCAATGAAACCTGGATTCCAAGTAAAAAATGTTCATATAAAATATTTAGAAGAAGAGCTGATTGCTCCTTACTATTTGGATGGAAAGGCTTTGGTTCTGTTCAGTCCTAGGGATGCCATGGAATTGAAATTAACTGAAGGTGATCTTGACTCATGGTCTCGTGCTAGATGGATAAATGACAAGTATCAGGAACCACCAAAGTTACCTGATGAAGAATACTAACCTTTGAATTTTTTATTCTCTGCGACGTTGCCTTTGTTCTTGCCTTTTTTGATCACGTATTTTTGTGTACCGTGTCCACCAATATTCACTTCAGATCTACCCACTTGAAATAGAAATTTCTCTTTGGCTTTTCTTGCCAATTGCTTGGCATATTCCGTTAATAATTTTACATCTCGCATAATAATATTTAACTCTATAATATACAATAAACTGATTTGATAACTAAATCAACCTATTTTTTATAAATTAGACGCATTTTAAGGGTCGTACAGTGGGGTCAAATAACCTTCTGGTATGCTAGTATCCCCGTATTTTATACACTTTTTTAAAAAACCCTTGTTTTATATAGGTTTTTTAATGCATTTTCTTGGTTGACATATATGTAAAAGGTGTTAATATAATACTATAATGAACAGTAAAACAAAAACAGAAAGAGGTAACGATTATGCCTAGAGCAAAATCAACACAAACAAGTCAGTCTAGAACTACAAGACCTGTAGATGCTATGGCTGAGATTAAACATCTTATTAAAATTAATAGACCAGTGATGATATGGGGTGCACCTGGAATTGGTAAATCAGATATCATTCAACAAATTGGTGATGAGCAAGGTCGTAATGTAATTGACCTTAGATTGCTTTTAATGGAACCAACAGATCTAAGAGGTATTCCTTATTACAACAAAGATAAAAATGTAATGTCATGGGCACCGCCAGTAGATCTTCCAACAGATCCAAAAGCAACAGATATCTTATTTTTAGACGAAATTAATGCGGCACCACCGGCTGTACAGGCGGCGGCATATCAGTTGATATTGAATCGTAAGATTGGTAATTATTCTTTACCAGCAGGAGTTTCAATTGTATCAGCAGGTAACAGAGAAAGTGATAGAGGCGTTACTTACAGAATGCCTAGTCCACTTGCAAACAGAATGGTGCATATAGAAATGTCAGTTAACTTTGATGACTGGTTAGTTTGGGCTACTAAAAAAGAAGTACATCCTGACGTAGTTGGTTATTTGACTTTCGCAAAACAAGACTTATATGACTTTGATCCAGCATCAAGTTCTAGAGGATTTGCAACACCAAGAAGTTGGTCGTTTGTAGGTGAAATGATTGATGATAGTATGGATGCTACACAAATGACAGATCTAATTACAGGTGCAGTTGGAGAAGGTTTAGCAGTTAAGTTTCAAGCACACAGAAAAATTGCTGGACAACTTCCTAATCCAAGTGATATCTTAAAAGGTAAAGTTAAGACAATCAAATCAAAAGAAATTAGTGCTATGTATACTCTAATTACTTCAATGTGCTATGAGCTAAAAGACGAATGCGAAAAAGCTACAAAGAGTAAAAAGATGGGTGATTGGCACAAAATGGCAGACTGTTTTCTAAAATTTATGATGGAAAACTTTGAAACTGAGATGGTAGTTCTAGGAGCCAGAACAGCCTTAAAAACTTATCAACTGCCTTTCTCACCAAAGAACTTAAAGTCCTTTGATGAGTTTTATAAAAGATACGGCTCACTGATAGTAGAGGCGTAAACTATGGGAAGCCTGCTTATCTCTCTCTGCTCTGTTCATAGGACTTCGGTCCATGAGAAGGAGGCTTCCCACCCAATTCTAAAAGGAGACAAATAATGGCTATGGAAAAAATGATAATTGATGAAGTTAGAAACAACATATCAGACACACACGATATGAGCATTGATGTTTGGTTTGAACATGGTACACTTTGGGCGGATGTGTTTAATCCGGAAGTAGTTGAAACTATCAAAGAAACTGTTCAAAAATACACAGGTAATAAAGTGATAGCTTCAAAACTATCAGCAACTGAAACTGAACCATGGGATCAATGGTCATTTGATATAACAATGGAGAAAGTATGTATTTAGAAGTAAAACAAAAAATTGCAAATTTGGAAAGAGAAAAAATTGCAATACAAGATGAATTACCTTTTGTTCGTAATGAAGAACAAAGAGTAAAATTAGAAGGAGATATATTCGATATCAATCATTCAATTGGTTTGTTATTGCAATATACACAAGATACAAATGATGGAAATAGACAAAAAACAAGCTAAAGAAATAAAAAAAATATTTGCAAGAGTCTATGCATTAGCAGATAAAATTGATGATATGCAAAAAAAAACATTAATGTACTGTGATGAATTAAAAGATTTATCAGATCAATTAGAATTAGTATTTGATGGACAGTACGAAAAATGGGAAACTATATCAAAAGGACTAAAGATGAAAACCAAAAAGGCTTTCAAAGAAGCTAGTAAAAGTTCTAAGTATGGTAAATGGGAAGGCAACTTATAGGAGATATATGACAGACGATAGATCGGAAGATGCGAGTTATGAAAATGAAGGTAGTACAGTAACTATTCCTTTAAAGGAATATGACAAGTTAAGAGAAAAACAAAAATATATTACAGATAAAGACATGATTTCTGTAGTAGATAAAATTGAAGAACTTGTTAGAGCTTTAAGAAAACATATAGTTAGATCGGACTTTGATTGAAACCCAAAACTAAAAAACTACCAGAGCTAGATAAAATCAAAACACTTCATTCAGTGGCTTCTGAAACAGATCCAAAGGTTTGGTGGTATGAAGAATTAGAAGCAGAAATACTTGCTATGATGAAATATTGTGTTCAGAAAGCAAAGGTATTAAAAGGTGATCCTAGAGCAAAAGCACACCTTGTTAGAGTAGGCAAATCAATTGACAATTTAAAAATAAGTTCATCATTGAGCATGGGTAATTTAGAAGACCTATATAAAATGAGAAAACCAAAGGATCAACCAAAATGAAACATGATAGTAGTCCAGAAGAATTAGCATTGTTAGGCCAAAAAATGGCATTACTGACAACTCTAAATTACTTACAAGATGAGCTTCATAAAGTAAATCAAAAGCTAATCAAACTTAATAAAAAAAGAATGTTTAGTGTATTACAAGGAAAAGATTAATGAAAGTATATAGTTCACACGATTGGAGAAAGAACACAGATGATGCAGTTGTAATTGAAGACTATAACGTGGTAGCAAAAGTTAATTCTTCCAAAGTAAGATTTACAAATCCAAAGACATTAAAAACAGAAGAAGTTGATTTATCAAGATTGGTTAGAGTATTTGTAAACAACATCAATGATCTGAAAAGGAGTGTTAAGTAGTGAAACACAAAAGATGGATATATTGGACTTACTACATCGCAGGATGTACGGCGTATATAGGAATACTAACAGGTATTATAATTGGAAGCCTTAAATGGATCGGAGCAATATAATGGAAGTATCAAAAGAAGATATGCAAATATTAAAGTCAAGATCAAAACAAAATCTTAAAAAAGTTGATTCGCTTTTAAGCGATCCTTTTATAAGTGATTGGGCTAGACAGTATTGGACAAAAGTTAGAGATCATTTAGTTATAAATTTATCAGAACTAGGGGAGTTAAAAAATTCTAATTATGTCCACTGATGATGTTGATCTAACAGCCGCAAGAAAAGGTACTCCGCATTTTGCAGGTGCGTATCATAAAGAAGTAACAATTGGCACTAGAGGTTTTTGTTGTATAGGTGAGTATCCACCCATGGATCACCCACACATATATCAACACATTACAAAAGAAAAAAATTGGATCAAATGTCACTATTGCAGTACAAAATTTATATATGATGAAACATTACCAGAAACGGGTTCGTTGCCGATCTGTTATGTAAAACCAGAAACACTTTATGATGAAGAATCTATATCAGATATCGAAGATAACCAAGCCTAGTAAAATTTCTTCTAGGAAGAATAAAGAACTAAGGCAGTTGGCTCATGACCTATATATAGGAAGAATATTTTGTGATTGGCAAATACCCAAAGGGGAAAGAGATGAATACTTGCCTTCCATATTCATGGCGTTCATGCTTATGGATGTTGTGGAAAGAAAACTGTTTTTAGACAGTAAGCCTGGCATGATGTATGCCTATAGGGGTAAAGATGAAATGCCTAGAGGTGTAAATGGCTATCCAGTTTTTTCAGCGATAAGAGTTGTTAACAGAAATGATTCAAAAAAAGTATGGAACTATTATCAAAACATAAAGGAGTCAATGAAACAATATGCCTAAACTATTAACAGACAATTTTCAAAAACAATTAAACAAACACAAACACCCTTGGTATTGTATGGAAATTCATAATAGTGATCATTCAACAATTTTAGAAAAATATCTAGATGAAGAATGGGCAGACGAAAATATCAAAACATTTGTGTATGAGGCTGGAACCAAAATTTATGCTGGTAGCAGAACTGATATCAACAAGGTATCTAAACTATTACAAAATACAGTAGTCTTTGAGAAGCTACAAGAGGACAAAAAGGAATCTAGGGTAATCCAGGATTATTACTCCAACCCAAAGAAAAACCCTTATTATAATACTATTTAAACGCATTTTAAGGGTCTTTAAGCGGGGTCTTTATACAAATAAGCACTTTGATACCAGAATATTAAAACCCACGTTAAAAGGGCTTAAAATAGCCCAAAAAAAGTGGGCAAAAGCGGTTGACATATATGCGGATCATGTTATTATAAGTTATATTAAAAATAAAGAACAGGAGAGAAAATGCTTAAAGTACTAAAATTGTTAACCGGATATGCACTAGGTTGGATATTTGGATTCGTTGGATTGTTTGTAGTCCTAGCAATCGCAGGAGCATTTATATAATGGTTAAGAAAACAGCAGTAAAAAAAGTTGAAACATTTGACGCTGATGTAGTTCAGAAGAGAATTGTACATTCAAGAGTTAGACTTCTTCTTAATCATCCGTTCTTTGGAAATCTTGCAACAAGACTTATTATTAAAGATGCATCAGACTGGTGCCCAACGGCGGCCACTGATGGTAGACATCTTTATTTCAACAAGGATTTTTTAGGTGCATTAGATGATCAAGAATTAGACTTTGTGATTGCACATGAGGTAATGCATTGTGTTTATGATCACTTTGTTAGAAAAGGATCTAGAGATGGACAATATTGGAACATGGCAGGTGACTTTGTAATTAACAAAGACCTTAAAGAACAAGGTATTGGTCGTATGCCAAAAGTTGGTTTGTATGATCCACAGTATCACGATATGTACAGTGAAGAAATTTATGATGATCTTTTTAAGAATAAAAAAGAAGTAAAGGCAACTCTTGATATGCACATTGATCAATTGATTGATGAGATGAAAAAACAAGGTCAAGATGGAGCAGGTGGATCAGGAGATAAAAAGGACAAAAATGGTAAAGGTCCTTCTCCATTATCCAAAGAAGAACAGAAACAGATTGCAGACGAAATTAAAAATGCAGTATTACAGGCCGCTCAAGTGTCTGGTGCTGGTAATGTTCCAAGTGGTGTAGAAAGACTTATTGATGATATAACAGATCCTAAAATGGATTGGAGATCAATGTTAGATCAACAGATCACATCAGTTGTTAAAAATGATTTTACTTTTATGAAGCCTAGTAGAAAGTCTTGGCACGTTGATGCAATCTTTCCTGGACTTAAAAATGAAGATACAATTGATGTTTGCGTAGCAATTGATACATCAGGATCAATTAGTAATTCAATGCTTAACGAATTTTTATCAGAAGTAAAAGGTATCATGAGTCAATATACAGACTACAAAGTTCATATATGGAGTTTTGATACAGAAGTTCATAACCCAGAAATCTTTACTCCAGATAAGAGTATTGCAGATTACAGACCAGCTGGATTTGGTGGTACTGACTTTGATGCAAACTTTGAATGGATGAAAGAGCAAGGTGTTACACCTAAGAAACTAATTGTGTTCACAGACGGATATCCATTTGGTAGTTGGGGAGATGAAAATTACTGTGATACACTTTGGGTAATACACAGCCACCATGACAAGAAACTTAAAGCACCATTCGGTACTACTTGTCATTTTGAAGATTAACAATCACATTTAGATAAGTTGGCAGACGCCTGTGTGGCGGAATAGGTAGACGCAACGGACTTAAAATCCGTTATTCATTAGAGTGTGTGGGTTCGAGTCCCTCCGCAGGCACCAACTTAACAAGGAGAATACAAATGTATAATTGGCACAACTTACCTAATTATGAATATCTTAGTTTTAGTTATAAGCCTGATATTGATGAAGATGAAGATAACAGAAAGATTACACATGATGTTTATCGCAATGGAAAGTACTGTATGCTTGGGACTGATTGGTCTCCATACTCAGTACCAACTGAAGAACAGTTCCAAGATGCAGTAATTGATTTTTTATTGGGTGAATGGTGTAGTGGTAATCTACCAACTATTTCTCGTTAGCCATCTTGGCGTAGTGTTCAGCTTGTTGCAATAGTTTGATTTTTTCTATTTCATCAGTTTGTCTGTTGGCTTTATCAACTAATTCTTTGTATTTTTTCCAATGTGAAGTATTACGATTGTTATCTCGCGGTTTGGTATCATACCTAAATTTTCTTCTAGTGTGCTCAGTTCTTCTCATATGTGTCCTGGGTCAGGATTAATTATTATTATTTTGATTGATTGTCGTTGCTCTTATGTATTTAGTTGAAGTTGCCACACTTTTCAACGAATAGTATTTGAGAGAAGGTAACCATAAACATCGAGGGCAAGTGGCCGCCCACATTGTGTTGCAAATGTATTTATAAAACACCTGTTAATTTTAGAGAAACCAAAAAAAGATGTAGACAACAGGTTGTAAATTTAGTATAATGAACACATGAAAGTAGGAATTACCTTTTCAACATTTGATTTGCTACACGCAGGTCATATATCAATGCTGATGGAAGCCAAAGAACAATGCGATTATCTAATCGCTGGTATACTAGGAGATCCCACAATTGATAGAAAAAACAAGAACAAACCGGTACAATCACTGCCTGAGAGATATATACAGTTAGAATCGGTTAAATACGTTGACAAGATAATACCATATCAGCGAGAAAGCGATATAAAAGAAATTTTAGAGCTATATCAACCTGATGTAAGAATTATTGGAGAAGAATATAAAGATAAAGAGTTTACGTCAAAAGACGATTGTGTAAGACTTGGAGTAGAAGTTTACTTTAATTCAAGACAACATGATTTTTCTTCAACTAACTTAAGACAAAGAATTACTAATGCAGACTAAAACAAAAGACTTAATAGAAAATAATATCAAAGATAACGACATCGTACTTTTTATGAAAGGTACACCAGATGCTCCACAATGTGGCTTCTCAGCCGCAGTATCAAAATTACTTTTAATGCTTGATCTTAAATTTAAAGATATCAATGTTCTTGCAGACATGGATCTACGAGAAGGCATAAAAGAATTTAGTGACTGGCCAACAATACCACAACTTTATGTAAAAGGAGAATTTGTTGGGGGTTGTGATATTATAAGAGAAATGTTTAAATCAGGTGAGCTACAAGAGTTGCTACAATCAAAAGGTATTGAAGTAAAAACAAATGGCAATTAATAGAGCATACGCACCAGGAGAAATTCCTAAAACACCTGCAGAGAAGCAAAAAGAATTAGATGCAAAAATGAAAAAATTTTTGGAGAGCGGTGGCAAAGTAGAACAATGCGAACCAGGTGCTCCAAAACAAATGGGTTCAATGGAACACTCGGGTAAACCACATTGGACTGATAAAGAGTTGAAAGCTCAATACCGAGAAAAGCATGGAATGATTCATGCTAAAGTGACCAAACAAAAAGGTTCAAAGGAGTAACATGGCTACAGGAAAAATCAAATGGTTTAATCCTAAAAAAGGCTTTGGTTTTATTTCTAACGAAGCTGACGACAAAGATGTATTTTTACATATTTCTGACTTACAACAAGCAGGAATTGAAAAAATCACTGAAGGCGAAACAGTTGAGTATGAAATTGGCGAAAGCAGAGGAAAACCAAAAGCTGTTAACATAAAGAAAGTCTAGATTAAGTTGAATAGCTTTTGGTAGGTTGGCTCTTTAGAACTAACACTTACTAATGCATAAGAAGACAAAATTGAAGACTAGGAATAAGGTAACTAAATCAACAACAGTTACCTTACCCGCCCCCGTGGTTATGGTTCCAGACAAAGATGATAGACCTACACCCGTATTGACCGATAGACATTTTTTGGTTAATATCATGGCAACAATACAACGAAAAAATTACGTACTTTTAAAATATTATTTGGTAGATGGATATATCAAATTGAAGTTTGCTTTCAAAGAAGAAGCCATGATGTTTAAACTAACACATGAAAATACCAATAGTTGGCCACTTTAAACCACTTGACTTTTCCTTCAAATATCGTATACTATTAATAGTAACAAAGGAAAAATATGGACTTTCATTATACAGGAAATGAAACATACGGATACTTGAAACCACTCACGGAAAATGCCGCGGCCTGGTGTGCTTGTAAAGAAAATTTAAAGTGGAATTCTACAACAGATTTAACTGAAAGTAGACACATTAGATTGCCAATACAGTATGCATCAGAAGTTTGCAAAAGATTACGTGATCATGGTTTTGATATTGCATAAAGGAATAGAATGAAAAAGAAAAACGGTGCAACAATATTACCATTTCCATCTGGATTGTCGAGCAAAGATAAAAAAAGAGCCAGACTATCAAGTCAAGCCTGTGGACATATTATTGAATGGGCACACGAGCATGGTTTAGATGTTGACAAAATTGTACAGTCAAGAGAAATGGCTGATATGATATTAACAGTTCATAGATTTGTTGGCAGAGGTATGGGCGTTGATTCTAGAAAGTTACAAAAAGAACGAAACTACAGACCAGAGCATATAGCACATTGGAACGATGATGATTGCGAGTAATGATAGTAAATTGTCCACATTGCCATAAAGATTTTGATATAAAAACTGAACAAGAACAATCTGAATTAACTAAAAAAATTAATGGTACGTATAGTATTGATGAGATCATACAAGCCATGAAATCAATACTAGGAGATGATAAATGGAATTCTCAAAATTAAAATTCAAACCTATGCAAAGTTTGCCAGACAGCAAACAATGTGTTATTGATTTAGGAAAACATGAATTAAGCATAGTTCAGCATCAGTTTTCATATGGTGGCAAAGATGGCTTCTATGAAGTTGGCTACATGAAAAAGAACGGTGGAATGATTGACTTACCACCACAAGTAACCAAATCAAAATTAAGTGATCAAGTTAAAGGCTGGTTGACTGAACAAGATGTAATGAAAATTATCAAACAATTATGTGATTACAACAGACTTGATTACAATTTTGTTTGCATGAAAACAAGGTTGGTTACATGAAGAAGTGGTTTGAAAAAAAAGAAACATATAATCTCGTAGAACTAGACTGGATAGATACTAAAGAAGATCCAGTACGTCCTGAATTAGATTTAAAATTTAGACAACAGTATGGTAGAAAAATATATGGAGTTAAAGATAGTGCAGGTGAACTAGCGGCCATAATGTGTTTTGCATTTACAAACGAAGTACCAAAGACAGTAGAAGAAATGGATATTTTAAGTAAGGATGCCGCCATGCAGGCTGTACACAGGGCAGGTGTGCAAGGTAATATTGCTATTGCTTACACAGTATGGGCAAAGAAAAAAGGTGGAGGCAAACACATGGTCAACGAAGTATATAAAATGGTCAAGCAATCACATAATCTTAATAGATTAATCACGTTATCACCTTTAACAGATATGGCTAGAAAATTTCATTTAAAAAATGGTGCAAAAGAATTACAAGTGAATGAAACCACACAGAATTTTGAATATGATATTGAGCTAGAACAATGGGAAAAAATAATATTAAGAGCTAGCCAACTTAAGAATAAGTTATTTTAATTATTTCCAAACAACTCTATTAAACTTTTCTGGACCAACACCAAAGTAATTTGCTTTGTATGTTGCTTGTTCATGAAAGTCTAAATGTGCCCATTCTTTCTTACGTTTAAGTAATTCTTCAGCACCTTTATTCCAATCAATATCAACTAATATTTTTTCTACTTCTTGTTTTTTGCTGGAGATTTCACTGTGTTCAAAACTATCCCATTCCCAATGTAACAGTTCCATTACGTTCTTTTTTTCATCAACATAATCAATTGATAAATCTAAACCCCACTTTGGTCTCATTTTAAGTAGTTTGTATATCAAATGATTTGATTCTGCCCATAGTTGTATTTGTGATCTTGCATCACCAGAAAAGCCTTTTCTTTGGAATAGTACTGCATGATTTATATGTGGACCAGTTCTGGAGTTCTCATTATCAATTAACCAGTCCTGTTTAAGGGTTATATCATTTCTATTCCATTGGGTATTAGTATCGTTTGCTTCAGCAAACTTGGCTTCTAATGGAGACATTTTAAATCCGTTTTGATCAAACAGAGAGATTTCTTTTTCTTCTAACCCAGCTCCAAATTTAATGGGCTGAGTCCAACTGGCATCTGGATCAAATTCACTATCAGTAATTGATAATTGCATATTAGTCCTTTAAGTTTGTTTCTTCAACTGCTATAACTGGATATGAATCAGCAACATTTACTTCTTCAGGATATGTTATAGCATCTGGCATCACAAATGATTCTCTGATAGTTATATTGCCATCAGAATTAATTGATATACTTCCTTGATTGTGTGCAGAACAGTTGCACAATAGGATCGTTAATAAAATTAAACAAAAGTTTTTCATAAGTTTATTAGATTACGTTGAGCTTCTTTTCTACATCTACATCCTCAAGCTCTTCAGGTTTACCTAAAGGATAACTAGGATTGATTAAATATTCTTCGCCTGTTTCATCATTTCTGCAACCGGCTGTTAACCAGTCCCATTTGAAATTCATGTCACCTACAAATTCATACAACACGTCATACGTTCCGTTGCCTCTAGTTTGCAGGTTCAATTCGGCTTTACATTCTTCCATAGAATCAAATGTTCTTTGCATTTGAAAAGTTTTCTGTGTGGCAGTAGGATCTTGCCCGATAAGATATGCTAGTATTAAAATTTTAAACATAATATACTATTTAGACCTCTGAGCTCAGGTAATTAAGTGAGCTTTTAATGAGTTTTCTAGTTGACAGATCTTCCAATTAATGCTACATTTATAAAATAAGATGTTTGGAAAAACTGCCCTTAGCTCAGCTGGACAGAGCAACGGTCTTCTAAACCGTAGGTCGGAGGTTCGAATCCTCCAGGGCAGGCCAAACAATACATAGGCGATTAGCTCAGTTGGTTAGAGCATTCCGTTGATAACGGAAAGGTCATAAGTTCGAGTCTTATATCGCCTACCACAAAAGGAATGATCAATTGGAAATAATTTGGCATATTTTACTCACGGTTTGTTTAGGATCAACTTGTATTGAACAAGATGTACAATGGTTTGAAACTAAATCTGAATGCGAAGAAATGATAGACGTATATGCAAATGTCCCTGCAGATGGTGACTGGGATACAGTTGAATACCAATGTAAGCCAGTTGGATCAAAAGCAATCTAACAAGGGCCTGTAGCTCAGCTGGATAGAGCGCCTGTCTACGAAACAGGAGGTCAGGAGTTCGACTCTCTTCAGGCCCACCAAAAAAAACTTGACTTTAGTACAAAAATATGTATAATTTATAAATACAATTAAGTTAACAATTTTACAAAAATTTTTAAGGGTAATGGCAAATGAATCCACACGGATGCAAGACTAGAGAAAAAATAATTGAAATCATATCAGATCACTTAGGTCTAGATCCAAAACAATGTACCCCAAACTCACATATCAGCAATGACTTAGGTGCTGACAGCCTAGATGTTATTGAAATAGCAATGGCTTTGGAAGAAGCATTTGATATTCTTATACCAGATGATGAAGCTTACTTGTGTTTCAAAACAGTTGACCAATGTGTAATTTATATTGAGCAACTAGTTGAAAATCATGATGTTATTGAAGATTTAAAGAAAACTATCACAGACAAAGAAGTCAAACAGATTGGTCAGACAAAGTTAATAAGTCACAAAAAATAATTAATTTTTAGTTGGATTTAAGAAGACCATCGCACTGATCTGTACTTTTAACAAATATTCCAAACATCGTACTTGCCTTGCTAGGGTCTTGTATCAAACCAGATATCATTCCTTGTACTAAACCAATAACTTCTTGTTGTGACTTGCTCATAATCATTTGTATAGTATAGGGATCATATCCTTCTTCGACTAAAGAGTTAGCAACATTGTTTTTCATAGCGGTAAGGTCTTTGTATCTAGTTTTTGCTTTTTCAAATATAACAGAATGTAATTGTCTTCCGTCATGTTCAATTTGAAATTCATCGTTCATGATGTTTGTAACTAAAAAGAAAACAGTTAAATTATAATATGCAATTTCACAAGCACTTGCTTCAGCAAGTAATTTAACTTTTTCACTTTCCAAGTTTGGCACTTGATTTTCTTCTGCAACTGCGATCGTTGAACAGAAGAAGAATACTATTATTGTTAATAATTTGCTCCAGTATCTCATAAAAATATTTAAATACATAGAGAACCACTTAAACTACCACTTAAACTATATTTTAACCTACAATCAAAAAAAAGTTAAATACAAATAAGATGTCAGATACTTTAGTCTTAAATGCAAATGGTAAACCTTTAAGCTATCATCCATTGAGTGCTGTGCATTGGCACATATCAATTAAATTAATCTTTTTGAATAAAGTTAGAATTTTAGAAGAATATTCAGATTGGGTTGTGCATTCACCTACATCACAATTGGTAATGCCGTCAGTTGTAATTTTAAAACAGTATATGAACTTCATGCCTCAGCCCAAGTTTAATAGATATAATGTACACTTGCGAGATCTCTTTAGTTGTCAATATTGTGGATGTGGTGTACACTATAATGAAGCAACATTAGATCATGTTAAACCACGTTCAAAAGGCGGGGATACAAGCTGGTTAAACGTGGTTACAGCTTGTCAAACCTGTAATACTGACAAAGGTAGCAAAATTATCAAACCGTTGCGTAATGCTTATAGACCACATATCAAAGAACTAGAAAACAAAAGAAGACGCTTTCCAATCGTATTAAAAGATGTAATTTGGAACAGATATCTAGATTGGCCTGAAGAACTAGTGAATATTGCATAAAAGATCTTTTTATCATAAATAAAAGAGTAGACAATTAAAACGTGTTTTAATATAATAAGGTATTAAAAAACAATAGGAGAAACACAAATGACAGATCAAGTATCTACTGATGCACCAAATGAAGCAACACCACAAGCTATGTCACCCGATGTAGATTCGGCGAAACAAGCAACTGGATTACAAATTTCAGATATGCAAACAGTATTGAACATTATTGATCTTGCAAGTACTAGAGGTGCTTTCAGATCAAATGAACTTTCACAAGTAGGCGCAGTTGCAGATAAACTAGGTGCCTTTTTACAGCAGATTAACGCTCAAGCAGAAGCAGACAAAAAAGCAAAAGAAGAAGCAGAAGGTAAAACAGCAGAAGCTGAAAAACCTGCAGAAGCAAAGGAGTAATCTATGACAATGATTAAACACACAGGATATAATAACAAAACAAAAAGAAAAGTTGTAGTGGTATTTAGAGAAATTCCTGAAGAAAGAGAAAGTGCTCTTGTAGTTGAAACAGAATCTCTTATGGATAGATTCCATGATGGATTAATGTCAGCAACAGAATCAGCAGAAGGTCAAGCTACTGATAATTTATATGAAGTACTAAACAGAAGAATGTTTTTTGATGGCGAACCAATGTTACAAACTTTACACTCAAAAGGTTGGTTACATAAAGTTGACGTTAGTGATATTACTTTATCACCAGCACCAAGCAAAGAAATGCCATTAAGTGAATATAATAAAACAGCAGAAAAAGTTGAAGAAAAAGATAATAGTAAAAATAACGAACTTAATATTGATGCATCAACAAGACCATCTGCACCGCAACAAAAACTTACAGAAGAGCAAGAATTAGAAGGTCAAGCAAAAAACCTAATTATTCAAGCACAACTTCTAGAAGAAGAAGCTAGAAAGAAAAGATCTCAAGCAGAAAGAACTTTTCCAGGCATAAATGATGAAACAAGAAGACCAAAAGGTAGACCAAAAAAAGGTGCACCGGCTTCACCATTAAAGTCTAAAGCAGATGCGTAAGTTTGTTCCATCAGAACCTGAACATTCTGATCCAGAATTTGATAGGCTACTTTCTGAAATATTTCCTCAGGAAGTACCTATCCATTTTGTTAAAGGGATAAAGGTAGTATATAAAGATGGTTCAGTAAAAGAACTAACAGACGAAGAAATTAAAGGTGTTCAACCAGAAGTAGGAACTGTTAATCATCAAAAGATTGCAGAGATGTGGGAAAACACACAAGACGTTGAAATTTATATCAACACTGAAAAGTTAAGGAACATTGTACAATTAAATGTTAACAAGATATTAGGTGAAGATATTAATGGAGACAATTTCCTAAACAAAAAATAACCCATAAATATGTTTAAACTGTTAAAAAAAACATATGATGGACAACAATATTATTTTAGAACCTAGAACATTAGATATTTTATTGGTGAGCATTCCTAGACTGAGTGTAGAAGTGCCACCTTTATCTATTGCACAATTAAAACCTAGTTTAGCAAAAGCTGGGTTCAAAAGCCAATGTTTAGATTTAAACATTGAACTCTATCATGAATTTACATTTGAAGAGTGGTTAGAAATAGACAACTACTTTCAAACAGATTTAAGATACACTGGTAATGATACTAGTGGAGTTCAACGCGAAATTAATTTTGAAGCCATGCATGAAAACAAAAAGCAAGGCTTACAAGTTTTTGAAAAGTATATGGACTTCCTAGATCGTTGGGTAGATATTATGTTGTCTAAAAGACCAACATGGATTGGGGTTAGTGTGTTTTCAGTTAATTCAGTATTACCATCAATTGATCTTTGTTCAGTTATTAGAAAGAAATCTCCAAACACAAAAATAATGTTAGGAGGAATGGGCGTTAGTGCATTTGGTGTTGCTACAAGACCAAACTTTGGAGAGTATATGAGATCAGTAGGACTTGCTGACGAATACATTAGTGGTGAAGGCGAGAATGCTATAGTAAAACTTTTAAAAGAAAATAGATCTATACAAGTAAATCCACAGATAGATGATCTTAATTCATTACCGTTTCCCGATTATGGTGACTTTGATTTTGAAAGATATCCTAGCCAAAACAATTTAATTTATACAACAGGCAGTAGAGGTTGTGTTAGGGCTTGTACTTTCTGTGATATCAATAACCTTTGGAAAAAATTTAGATATAGATCTGGAGAAAATATTGCAGATGAAATGTTAGAAGCATATAAAAAATATGGAACAAAAGAATTTTATTTTACTGATAGTCTTATAAATGGTAATGTTAAAGAGTTTATAAGATTGTGTGAAATGTTAGTGCAGTATAAAAAAGAAGGCAAGTTGCCAAAAGAAACTAGTTTTGGAGGTCAATGGATATGCAGACCTATTAATCAATTTGGTGAAGATTATTATAAGATAGCCAGCGAAGCAGGTCTTTACAATTTAAGTATTGGAATGGAAAGTGCATCAGATGAAGTTTTAGAAAGTATGAAAAAAGGTGTCACTAAAAAAGATTATGACTTTCAAATGGAAATGATGTTGAAGTATGGCATTCGAGGTAACTTCTTAATGATTATAGGATATCCAACTGAAACACGTGAAGACTTTAAAAAGACTTTGGATATGTTTACTGAATATAAAAAGTATAGTGATGCAGGAGTAATATGGGGAGTCAATTTAGGAAAGACTTTAGTTGTATTACCAGGTGCACCACTAGGAGAAAACCCTGACCACTTTGGTATTGATTTTGATGAACGTGGTAATTGGGTTAATAAAGATACAGGTTTAACTTACAACGAAAGAGTAAGAAGAAGAATACAAGCACAAAGACATATTGAGGATTTAGGATATGTAGTCAAGAGTACAGTGACAACAATTAATAGTTTGTTTGAAATAGTTAAGGCAGGTGGTTATGATTCTATTGAATAGTTTTCCTTTAACATGGCAACAGGTAAGAGAATTACCAAAGCTAAATCATCATATAAGAGAAAAGGCTATGGTGGACTTTGTACAGCAAGTTATTAGAGAAAGATTAGGAGACCAAGATTATCCTGATAATTTAATCAATGATAACTTTGGTAAAGTTGTAAAAGAAGAATGTACATATGATGGTAACGTATGGACATTTGTTTTCAAAGAAGAGCAGTTGTCGTGGGCACAATACTTAGAAAGTTTTATGAAACTAGGCTCTTTTGGTAATAAACCTTTAAATGAAAATGTTTATTTTTATAGATTAATTAATATCATAAAAAAAGAATTACCTGACGTAATCTTTCAATCAATGTTAAAAAATTTTAAAAACAGTGACAATGAAAATTTACGTGGTAACATCAAAGAATATATCAGCTATCAATCAAAAATAGATCAGATAGAAAAATTTGTAAGTGAAAATGAAATACAAGTATCTGAACACTGGGACAGAACATAATGTATCTAAGACCTAATGAAGTAGAAGTATTACACATGGAATGGACCAGCAGGTGTCCGTTGTTTTGTCAACAATGTGCAAGAACTGATTGGGAAGTAGGTAAAGCAGTAATGCCAACACTACCCATGGGTGACATGAAACCTGACTTTGTAGATAAAATACTTCCGCAATTTCCTAATGTTGATGTACTTCATGTTTGCGGAAATTATGGAGATATAATTGCATATCCTTATTTGTTGGAAACACTTGACATAGTTAACAAACATGAAATTCCAATGACCAGACTTTACACAAACGGTAGTGCAAGAACAACTGAGTATTGGGAACAGGTAGCAAAAAAATTAAAAGGCACAATGACATTCAGTATCGATGGATTAGAAGATACCAATCATATCTATAGAGTTGGCAGTAATTGGAACAAAGTAATGGAAAGTGCAAAAGCATTTATAGATGCTGGCGGCTATGCCATATGGGAAATGCTAGTGTTTGAACACAACCAACATCAAGTAGAAGAAGCAAAACAGTTAAGTGAACAAATGGGCTTTAAAAGGTTTAGAGTAAAAAGAGCAAGTAGGTTTACTGTATATGACAAAGCTGATCAAGAAGCAACGTCAGTTAAACCAACTTCGGTTAAAGAATTCAAACATATAAATCAGGACATAGTAGGTATTGACAAAAAGCAAATAGTATGCAAATATAAGAAAGCTAAATGGATCTATGTCAGCTTCGAAGGAGATATGTTTCCGTGTTGTTGGACAGGAGCTAACAAGTATAAGAAGTTTCAAAATAGAAATGAAATTTGGCAGTTGTTTGAAACACATGGTAAGGACTTTTTAAATTTGAATAATCATTCAGCAGATCAAGTATTTGAACACACATGGTTTTCAGAACAATTAGAAAAGTCTTGGAACACTGATCCTTTACAAGTTTGTTCAAAACAATGCTTAGAAAAATTACAAGAACACGAGGATTTACAATATGCGAATACATGATTTAAAAAATAATTTCAATGAAGATTTATTTCAGTCTTTGATAGACTTGCAAGATGATGTTATTAAGTATGACAATCATAGAAACATTGACAACTATAAAAACATTGCCGACGATGTAGAAAAGTTTGATTGCTTTGAAGTGTTAACACCCAAAGGGTCAGATGAAATAATTGCATTTAGTGGATTATATAACAATAACTCCTATCCAGAAAATTGTGCTAGAAGTTGTACTAGGACTTATAATAATCCAAAGTTTCGAAGTAAGTTTAAATGGCCAAGATACAATGAAGACTATTTTATTCCGTATGAACTTGGTTATGCAACAAAATTAAAATATGAATATGTTTTCATAAGTGTAGAGTTAAAACTCAGAAGGAGAGTATTGGCCAATGTTACAAACTACCTTGAGAATAACTTACCATATAAGTGGACATATGAAAACAAAATGTATAACACTTGTAGACAGCACAATGACAAAGGAGATTATCTAGGGTTAAATCCAAGTCCCAAGTGTTATCAAAATGTTGCCTACACATCTTTAATTAATAACCCAACACAACCTTTCCTACTTCCTAGTGTAAGCATGGAAGAGTATGATAAAAACTTTTCAAAAACCCAAGTTAATCGATTAAGAAGAGAATTTTAGATTAACCGTTAGTATTAAATCCTTTAGTATCATCTAAATACACTTGCTACAAAAATTTCAATTATAATAAGAATATCTGTGTATATAAAGGAGAGAAGGTACTATGGACAAAAATAGAATTGAGGAACTAGAAGATAGAATCGAAGAGCTTGAAGCAAAAATTGAAGAGCTTAATGATGCTGTTGGAATCGTTCCTTCATATGACGAAGACGAAGACTACGAGAATGATTTCGAAGCAGACGACAATGATGATGAAGATAATGATCATGACGAAGAATATGAAGATGAGAACGACTGGAATTCATCTGACGAAGATGAAGATGATTGGAATCACGAAGAAGATGACAATGATTTTGAATCAGATGACGAAGACAATGACTTTGATGATGAAGATGAAGATTATGACTGGGACAATGAAGACGAAGATGAAGTTATTGACTGTGATTATGACGAATACGAAAACGAAGAAGATAAGTAACATATAGATAATAAATGCATTTAATTATCGGGTGGTTGGGAATTCCTCCACCCGACAATGCTAGAAAAGGATATATGGCACGACAGGACAAGACCCACAAAGGCAGACGTAAAAGAGGCAGTAAAAAAAGAAGAGCTCAACGTAAAAACAGAAAAAAATAAACTATGAGAAAAAGAAATAAGAGCAAAGAAGACAAAGTAATTCAAGTTCCAACCTTAATAAACATTGTGGTAGATGAATTAGAAAAACTAGTTGAAAGAAATGTTATACCTTCTTATCACAAAACTAGATTTGAATTAACTACCGAAATGCACGGGAATTTAGCAGGAGACATCAGCAAAGTATTGATGTATGCCATTGACGATAAAGCCAGATACATGGCAGTTAGATCGGTGTTAAGTGCAATGGGTTTTCGTAGATCTACAATAGATGAATACAGTGAAGTGGTAGATTTAAAACCATTACGTGATAATTTTAAGTTAGGTATTGTATCATCTGAAGTACATTTAGCAGATTATATACAGTCTTTGTATTCAACAAAGCACTAAAAAATCCAAATAAATATTGTAATAAAGAAAAAAGTGTGTTAATATACATAAAATGATGGATACTCAATATGGCCAATAAATGGAGTGATTACGATTTTACAGAAATACCTTTTGACGATCTAGTCAGGGTTGGACAACGAACTATGCTGTATAGAGATATGTTTACAGTTAGTTGGTTGCTTGGAAGATTCTGTAATTACAAATGTAGTTACTGTTGGCCTTATGCAAGATCCAATAGGAAAGATCATAGACCCACAGAACTATGTTTGAAAACAATTGACAGTATCAAGGAGCAGGCTCGTGATAGAGGTTTTAACAGTTTTCATTTTAGCCTTAGTGGTGGTGAGCCTACCTTCCATCCAGGTTACTTGGATATACTATCTCATCTTGCTAGTGATGTTGCTAACACCAACTATACTAGTGTTCATATGACAAGTAACTGTAGCAGAAACATGAAATGGTTTGAAGAATATGTCAAGACAGTCGCACCGTTCCATAGAGCCAGTATCACGGCTTCATACCACAGGGAACACGTTAACACACAAGAGAAGAGAGCAGAATTTGCCGACAAGTTATGCTTCGCACAGGAACATGATGTCCAAGTCACAATCAACCAAGTCATGGTTCCACAGTGGTTTGATGAGCTATGGGAAGAGTCATTATACTTCCACAATAGAGGTATTAACGTTACGCTCAAACCTATGTCGGATCCTACAGCATCAAAAGTTGTTGAAGGCTACACGGAAGAAATGCTTCAGAAGTTATACAATGGTATGCCTCAGAGAGCATACACAGAAGAAAAAAATCAACACGTAAAAAGACCAGCACCAAACTTTAAAATTGATGATGATAGAACATTAAAGAAACAAACATACCAAGATGGTGTGCCACAGCATTTTCAAGTAGAATTCAAAGACGATAACAACAAATCATGGTTTATGGATCAAGCAGAAAGATTTAATGCATTTAACTTTAACAAATTTAGTGGTTGGGAATGTAGTAGCGGTTATAGGAGTATTATTATTAGAGAGCCTGATGGTAGCATTAAGAGATCGTATAGTTGTCATGACAAACCACTTGGTAATATTGAAACAGGTTTTAAACTATTTGATAAGCCTATGAACTGTATATCTCCAACCTGTGTTTCAAGTGCTGATTCAAAAATTCCTAAACGAGCCCCAGGAACTCAACTACCATTATACCCTGGAGATAAGACTTATCAAAATGAGCAGTAAACCAGATTTTTTAAAAATATCAAAACTAAAAAAGAAGCCTGCTTGTATGGCTCCATGGACAAACTTATATGCAAAAGTTACACCAACAGGATACAATGCGAAAGTATGTTGCGTTAATGAAGACTCTGTTGATGTACAAAGCATAGATGAATATTTTAAAAGTGATATGCTTAAAGGAATTACTAGTTCATTAGAAAATGGAAAGTTACCAGAAAGTTGTATGAGATGTGAACACAATCCTGACTTTGAATCATATGAAAGAGAAATATTAAAAACTAAAAGAAAAAGAAAAATACTACAAAACAAAGAAGATTATGAATCACTAGACGTTAATGATATAAAGAAAATACTTAAAAATGATGATGACAAGTTCATACAAATAGATTTACGTCCAGGTAACTTATGTAATTTAAAATGTAGAATGTGTAATGCTTCAAGCAGTACTGAAATTGCAAAAGAAAGTTTAAAGATAATATCTGATACTGAATTTGTTGACAAGTTGCAAAAGGCTGATCCATCTGCTAGTCATTTAGGTAAAACAAATGCTAAAAAATACTTTTCAAAATATACACAAGATTATACAAAGTCAGATGAACATAGAGAAAAAATTAATAAAATATTTGAATATGCAAACCTTAGAAGACTGAAACTATTAGGAGGAGAACCAAGTATTGATCCTGCAATTATTTCAACTATGGAAGATTTGAAACAGAATAAGTTCAAACTTGGTGATGGATTTAGATTACAAATAACAACAAACATGACCAATATTAATAAAAATTGGTTAGAGTACTTCAAATATTTCAACGCAAAAGTGACTGCAAGTATCGACGGTGCTGGAAGAACATTTGAATATATAAGATACCCAGCCAAATGGAGTAGGATTAAAACAAACTTTAAAGCAGTAGCAACAGATGAATCACATGACCTATCAATAAATCTTGTCATGAGTAGTATCTTATTTCTAGATATAAAACATTGGATACCAGAGCTTAATTCATTGGCACTACAACAGAGTTTTAAATTAAATTTTATTGAATGTTATTATCCAACTTATATGATGCCTAACACTATACCTTATGAATATAGATTAAAGATATTAGATGATATAAAACAATTAATGAATTATGATCTGTCATCAAATATTAGAGTCTTTTTAATCAAGTGCAGGGAGTATCTGGAGTCATTATTGGATCAGAGAGAAGTAGATATCAATTTACTAAGAACATTCTTTTTAATAAACATGAAGCATGATCAACTTAGAAAACAAAATATTTTTGATATAAATTATACTAAAGACATTTACAAACAATATGAAGTGGAGAAATTACTTGGCTGATTTACTTAGACAAGCAGGATATAAATTTATAGAAAAAGTTGTAATAGTTACAGGAGGGTTTGATCCATTACACGCAGGACATATCACTTTTTTTGAAGAAGCTAAAAAACTTGGAGATGTATTATTAGTAGGAATAAATTCAGATGCATGGCTTACTAGAAAAAAAGGACAAGCATTTCAAACCTACAAAGAAAGAAAATCTATTATAGAAAATTTAATAATGGTTGATGGATTAATAGGATTTGATGATTCCGATGATACTTCCTGTGGTGCAATCTTTAAAGTATTATCTACATTAGGCAATGGTAAAAAAATTATATTTGCTAATGGAGGCGACAGAGAAGAAGGTAATGTTCCAGAATATGATACTTATAGCAGTCACCCCAACATAGAGTTTGCATATGGAGTAGGCGGCAACTACAAGATAAACTCTTCAAGCACAATACTGGAAAACTGGAAACAGCCAAAAGTAAAAAGAACTTGGGGTTGGTATAGGGTATTACAAGACCGTCCAGGATACAAAGTAAAAGAATTGGTGATCAGTCCTAACTCAAGTTTGAGTATGCAAAAGCATTTTCACAGAGCTGAGCATTGGTACGTACTAAAAGGACAATGTGTATTGCGTACAGATGGTGTAGCAGGCATAGAAGAAGTAGACTTATTGACTAATAGATCGTATACTATTAACAAAGAAGTATGGCATCAAGGAATCAATAAGGAATCACAGCATTGTCATATATTAGAAGTACAGTATGGAAAGTTATGTACAGAAAATGATATTGAAAGAAAAGACAAAGGAAAAGAGTAATGATAGATCTAAATAAGTATAAACAATTTGTTGAAAAGGTTACATCATCTGAAAGCAACGAGAGTGCACCAATGATTCAACGATTAGTGGATTTAGAAAAACAAGGAATCAATATGTCACTGTTACTCACAGGAGGTATTGGTATAGCAAGTGAAGGAGGAGAATTTAATGAGATTATTAAAAAATGTTTGTTCCAAGGCAAACCACTTAATGATGAGACTGTATTTCATCTTAAACGAGAACTTGGTGACATTATGTGGTACTGGGTTAATTCTTGTCGTGCTTTGGGTCTTGACCCAAATGATGTAGTTGAAGAAAATGTAAATAAATTAAAAGCACGTTATCCAGGCGGTAGCTTCGATGTACATTATTCAGAGAATCGCAAAGAAGGAGATCTGTAATAGATGAAAAGCAGGAAATTAAAAGATGGAACAACAGCTGAAGAATATGAATCAAGTGTTATTTTAAACGTGGTAACAAAATGTCCCGGTAAGTACAAATTAATTGATATGGAAACTGGGCAAGAATATGTAGGGCAGAACCCACAAGTTATAGAAGCTCAAATTCATTCAGGTGAAAAGCAAACTATACATTGGAAAAGGATACAACAAAATGAAACTAACTGACAATTTCTCATTAGGAGAATTATTAAAATCACAAACAGCCGAACGCAAAGGTATAGATAATAAACCAAGTGATCCTGGCATCATAGTAAATTTACAAGTGTTATGTGAAAAAGTATTACAACCAGTTAGAGATGAGTTTAATAGTCCAGTGGTAATTAATTCAGGTTACAGAAGTCCTAAACTTAATAAAGCAGTAGGTTCTAGCTCAAGGTCACAGCATACCAAAGGACAAGCGGCAGATATTGAAGTACCTACATTCTCAAATAAAGATGTTGCTATATGGATTTCTGAAAATTTATCTTATGATCAACTCATTTTAGAGTTTTATAACGGAGTAGATCCACGTAGTGGCTGGGTTCATGTGTCATATGTTGATGAAGAAAAAGACAGAAAACAAAACTTAACAATTAATAAAAACGGTACATTTCCGGGATTTATATAAAAACCTTTATTTTTCTTTAAAATATTCGTTTATTCTTCTTTAAAGGTATAAATAACATTACATTCAGAGCAATAGGATAAGCATAGTGCAAGTCCATGTAATGAATACAAACTTTTATTAGGAGAAATACAATGGCAGTAATCGGCGCAACAGACACAAGATCAGCAGGCTTAATCGAGAACATCGGTAAAGACATTCAAGTGATCAAAGTTGCAAAAACAGACATAACTACAGCAGAATTAACTACTATGGTAGAAGAAGCTTCTCTTACATCAACAGTAATCGCAGTAAAATGTGCGGCGGCTTTTGCATCAGGTACAACTGATGTAATCCACCTAGTTTTAGAAGGCGGTGCTTATGCAGTTGAAGGTTCAAATGCATTAGGTGTAACAGGCGCAGTAACTACTTTAGCGGCTGGTTTTGAAGTATAATTTTTATACTTGATAATACAGAATACATTAAAAGGCGGCTTTCGGGTCGCCTTTTTTTATGGCTAAAATATCCAAATAAATATTGTAAAGGTAATAAAAAACGTTTACAATAGATTCATATGTTAGATTTTTTAATATTCAATATACCCAAGATGGACCTACGAGCTCCATCAATTGCTCTAGGTTT
>Ga0181412_1000206_pt1 | contig 25548 bp, 27 predicted proteins | sample 35SPOviralmetaG_FD_130113 | JGI IMG/M metagenome (GOLD analysis project Ga0181412, IMG submission 130113) | Marine viral communities from the oligotrophic San Pedro Time Series (SPOT) site, San Pedro Channel, CA, USA - 35 SPOT_SRF_2012-08-15 | ecosystem: Environmental > Aquatic > Marine > Strait... | reverse complement strand
GGAAGAATGACTTCTTTCAAAACAATATCATCTGATGATGTCTTGGAGTTTGATCTTTCCTTGATCCATCCCCTGCAAGCATTGCGGTAGGTAGCCATCCAGTCCACTTGGGTATGACCCTTGCCCTTTGCCCAGTCTAAGAAAAAAGAAACAGCCGTCTCATGATCTAGTCCATTCTTCTTGGCAATGTCCATTGGTGGATCAAAATCATCAGGGATCTGCGTGCCTCGTTTTTTCTTGGATGGTTTTCCACTAACCGCGGATTTAGCGCTATATTTAATATTAAAACAATTGGAACAATTGTCGCGCACGCGCGAGGGATGCCGCAGATACTCCACCAAGAGTGGAGTAATGGTGGAAACTGCGGTCACTCCATAAAGATCACAATGCTCTTTCAAAAGATCACTTATCCACTGAGGAACCTTGATGCGCAGTTCTGTCTTTCTTTGTACTTGGTCTGTCATTATAGTCCTAATAATGTGCAAATAGCACCTATGATTATGTAGAAGAAAGCTACCCCACAGACTGCAAAAAGCAGTCCATGAAGTAGTAGTCTTGCTATGTTTTTTATCCCATCCATGACACTTATATTGGTCTTACTGCGGTGGGTATTTTTGAATCTGAGCCAAGCACAAATCTTGTGATCTTCTTACCCTTTATCCAATTATTCCAAGTGAGAATACCACCTCTAATAATGAAGTGCGGGGATATCTTTAGTTGCTCAGACATCTGCTTAATCAAAGAGTTCCTAAAGTAAAGAATTGGATTCCCTTTCTCTAAGCCTAAACCTGTACACAGGATTTGCATAAACTCATCTGACTTCTTGTCATCATCAAACGAAACTACTTCTGATTCTGTTTGTTTGAGAATGTAATGCAGTGCGGTAATTGGTCCCGGCTTTACCTTTAGACTCTTATAAAAAGTCTTTGCAAATGTAGCAGATATATCCAAGTTTGGATATTGGTTAGCTATAGCTTCGATTTCATGATTACCAATGACCACCCTAGCGCTATCTCCGAGTTGATTGTAGCCAAGAGTGCCTGTTCTTTTAATCTTCTCCAGAATGCCTATAGCAGTAAATATAACTGAAGTATTTGTATATCCTGCGATGCCTAGAACATCAGCTCCGTTTCTACGCTTACCTTGATCTAGTGTCTTGAAGGCACTACTATCCCCTAACTCAACTACAAGCACTTCCAAAGGTATGCCTGTCCTCACACATGCGGAAAGTCTGTGCTGTCCATCTATAAGAAGATTGTCTGCGAATATGATAGGTTGCCCGTTAAGTACCCAATGCCCTTCTCGCATGAACTTAGTGTATAGTTTAACGGTTGCCATACTAATAGCACGGTTCTTTTTTCTCGTACTTAGTATTTGTTCTGCCATTTCTGGGTCAATGGTTCGTAGTGCTACATACAGTCCTCTACTTGGGTCATAGATGTAGTCGCTTGGTTCTAACTCTTGGTTTATTTGTGGTATTGCCATAGTATTATTCCTTTCCTTGGTTATTTAAATGATGCCTTAAAATTAAGATGGCATCTGCTGTTTTTAGTGTGAGTCCATCCGTTGACGGGAAGAACTGTTTTGCATGGTTCATAAGAACCTTCTTGCGCTTGTTTGAGGTGAGGCCACCTAGTCCACCTAGTCCTTTTTGCCACTCCTGTGGGCGTACTAGAGTAAATGGAATTTTTGCCATTCTAAGCACGCCTTCCAAGAATCCGCATGATTTACCAAGCTTAAAGCTGGTACTCGATGGAATCATCTTCCCCGCAAATGGCGGGACCAATTCAACCACCGCCTCAATTCCTGTGACATCAGGATGCTTGAGTAATTCTTCCATATGCTCAACAAACTCAAAGTCTTCATTCAATGTATGTAAGTTGATAGAATCTAATCCACCCCATGCGATTGCATAGCCTCCTGACTTACCGGGATCTATGCCTATGGTAAGCTTCATGTGTCATCCTCCTCACCAAAATCCTCCTCGAAGGTAATCATGAGATCGGGATCACTGATATTATTCATATCCTCATTCCTCAGATGTGCCACCATTTGCTCTAGGGCTGCGTGCATGACGGTGAGCGCGCCAAAGGTATCCGCTTTTGAAAGCTTCTCGCTCGCAAAATCCAATGCTTTCTTTGTGTTGTCTAAGTAGTTCATGCCGCCTTTCCCTCCGAGTCCCGCCTTACTGCATTTTGAAACTCTGTAATGTCCAGAGTTCTACGATTGCCTATGCTCACAGATACAAGCTCGTAATCCTTGATAATGCGGTAGACATAGTTTCTGCTAACTCCGAAACGCTCACCTAATTGTGAGATGTTTAAGCGGTTACTACTGATCTTAGAACCAAGATCCAACTGATGCACTTCATCCGCATAGCTGGGCCAGATGCCACTAGATTGGCAAGTGGCCCATAGTTGGCACGCTCTTTCCATGTTACCAAACTGCTTATTAATATCGCTTTCCTTGATGGTGTAGGCGGCAGTAGCGTATGGTGCAGTCTTCTCAACCGCTAGGAAGATGAACTGCTTGGGCTTGAGTCCAACCATTCGCAATGCGTGCATATACCAGCAGGCTTGGAAAAGGTAGCCAAATTGACGCACACTTTTTGTGAATCCTTTTGGACTCGCATCCTGTGTGCTTTTTAAATCAATCACCACACCCGCGCCGGGAATATACAAGTCAGGACGAACCTTACACTTTGCACCTTCCATGTCAAAGAATCCCGTTCCCTCCACTACCTTGTCCAAATCGGACATGTAGTGCCGAAGAATAGAATTATCCAGCGCACTTCCCGCCATTTCCAAAGCAAGATCATAATCAGCAGGAGCAAGCCATTGTTTGTCCGGCTCATTCTTCTGCATAATCTCAAATGCTTCTTTGTAATGATTAGTCCTAGAGCTTTTCCCATCAATTTCCGTAGGCTTTACTGCGAACTCTTCATCCAACTTCTCAGGTTCTAATGTTGCAGTGTGGAATGCACTGCCAAGAACCAACGCAGGACTGCTTGGTCTGCGGTTATTCATGTCATACCTCACCTTTGCGGGGCATGACTGAAGGAGGGACCACGCAGTCGAGCGACCCAACTCGCTCGACCCGTGGTAATCCGCATTTGATATACCTTCCTTTAGCATTTGCCCATCTCCTTCCTGAGAACTTTTCGCACCCATGAAGCAATGGAAACTTCCTGCTTTTGTGTGTACTCCACGATCTCAACCTTCAGACTCTTGGGCATACAAATTGAAAGCGTTTGTCCAGGTGTTGAAGGGTTCATCTTTTCGCCTTCACAAAAGGCTTTACTCTTATACCTTCTCATCAGAATGGGTCAGGCGTGGATTCATCATCTTCCACCACGGGTGGAGTTTTAGGGGCAAATGGATCACCACCATCAAATAATGCTTCGAGGTTTACATCCATCTCCTTGACTGCCGCATTTATTTCTTCACCACGTTTCTTGTGCGGGCTTGGAGTCATGGCATATGTGGTGTCAAACTTCTCACCACTGCGCACAATTTTGAGATCGTAGCTTCTTGGGTCACCCCAATCTTCATCCTTTGCCAAGGTAATTAACTCCTTGCGAAGTCCCACCTGGGTAAGCTCAAGGATTTGTATTTTCTTCTCCTCGTAGTTCCATACGAGCATTGCCAAGAACTGCTTTGGCTTGTCCTCAAAGTCCATAGGTGCAGTCTCGCCAATCTTCCAACGGTAGGGCTTTCTTCCACCATCAGCGGTAGTCCCCCAACCTTGCATACCTTGGATTACTCCACCATCATCGGAAGATCCAACTATGCGAAACTGATTCGCACCTTGCGTTAATTTCATGTAATTACCGCCACCACTCGAAGAGTTTTGCGGAACATCTTGGATGTTATCTAGGAATCCCATATTATATTTTTATGTATTTTATTGTTGTATTGCAGGGTAGTTAGGTGTTTTTATTGTCCCACTATGGGACGTATAACCTTAACTAAGCCGATATCTCTGCGGCTTTCACCAAGTGTCAGAGATAAAGTAAAGGCAGTCAGTGACTCTACAGGGCTACTTCAGGCACAGGTATTTGACCTGATACTTCAGGCAGCTTGTAAGGCGCTTGATGAGGGGGCTGAAGAAGATTCATTACCCCTCCCAATTCACTTCCGGCTGGTAAAAAAGTAAGTAACTCTTTTATCAAGTTCTCAATACCCACCTCTGTGGGTACTTCTGCCGTGATTATTATCTTGCCCGTGCTTTTGTGTTCCAAGCACAGTCCATCCATTTTTGAGGTGGTATGAATTGTAGTCATGTGTAGTTATTTTTATTATGGTTTTATAACGCATTGTTTCTTGGGCAAGAAATTTAAGTCCTACTAAAAGCTAAAAGCTCCGCTGGATCGTAGGCATTCCAACGTATACACGGGAAGTAATTTCCACACTGCTGTGACCAAGCGCTTTGCTCGCCACAAATGCATTGTTTCCATTCTCCCGCATGACGCGGTGACCGCAGTATTTTCGCAAACGATGAACAGGGCGATCATCCACCACCCCACAAATTCGTCTAAGAAAAAATGGAAACTCACGGGTAATCCTATCCTCCTGCACAGGTACGATAAAAGCATCATTGCCTGTACTGAAGGATAGGATCTGCTCCCACCATGAAGGATCACATGGTCTATCTTGGTATTCACCACCACTTTTAGGGTCATGAATCCTGATCAGTTTGTTTCCATCGAAGTCTTCGCGCAGATCATCAAACCTTGCCCGTTGGATTTCACTACTGCGAAGACCTAATCCGTACGCTAATGCGTACATTAAATACATGTCCTTATCGGATTCTTTGAGTGCCTCGCACTTCGAGCGGATTGTATCCAACTCTTTACGATTGGCATCAAATGGTGTGACCTGCACGCCCTCTAAACTTAAAGCAATCCAATTACTGAAATAGCTAGTGTCTATTCCTAACTGCTTGTATCTCTTAATCCACGCCTTAGAAAAGATTGAGCGCGCTTGGCGCATCTCATTGCATCCTCGATGGGCAACCCAATCATCACAGATCGGAATCCCCGCTCCCGTTTTACTAGCAAAACAGGTTATGTCAGCACTATCTAAGTCAATACCGTAGTGCTTTAATATTGCTTCCATGCGCAGGACATTGTTGCCTTTAGTCCGCTCATTAGCCTGTCGCTTTGCTACAAGCGTTTGAGAGCGGTAAATTTCGAAAAGTTCAAGAACGGGCAAATATTCACGAACGCCTTCAAAGCGTATGAATCCGTTATCTTCCATTGGGGTAGCGGAATTGTGTAACGATGAACTGTTGTCTTGTAAAGCATACATGGCGTGAATTTTAACTTATTGTGGTAATTGCGTATATTATTACACCTCACAACCAATGCTACTTGGTACCGGGCCGGGGACTCGAACCCCGAACCAATTGATTAAGAGTAAGTTGCCCAATTAACAAAAAGTCAATTGCTGCTAATTGCTCCCAATCATGTGAAGTAGGGTCAGTAAAAACGACTGACTGATACTATTGCAAGCATTAAATATATTTTTTTACTTTTGTGCAAAAAAAAGAACCGTCTCGGTTAAAAGACGGTCCTTAAAAGAAAAGAAAAGGTACTATGAAATACCTTAAGATTTCACGCTACTTGGAGTTGTTTATTTTGTCAAGCCCTCCGAGGTAGCGCCAATAAATCATATCTAATGGAGTGCCTTGTAGCATTGCACCTTTGTACTCTCCGTCTCCCACAATGCCTGCTATATCAGTTGCTGCTCTATCAAAAACCGCAGTTGGTGGTGCAAGCAAATCAATAAATGCTTTTCCTGGACCTCTCCTCTTTGCGTTGTAAAAAGTGTACCTATTTATACCTATAAGCTTCCATAGATTATTTTCGAGCAACTCATCTCTCTCGATAGGTCTTCCATATATTACATCTTTGATGACATCAGTTCCAGCATTGGCAGCGGCAAATAAAGTTGCAATTTGCACAAGGTCTTTCGTTCCTTTAGCAGCAAGCCGCGCTCCTTTTTCCTGCTTGGATTGATTCCCTTCGGCTCTTCCTGCCATATACAGCTTTCTTCCCTCGTTAATATTACTTAACCCGGCTGTTCGGAATGTATCAATTTGTTTTATTGTAAAAGTTTTTAGCATGTACATGATCCGCATATTTGGATTCCTCATGTACGATGCAGGCACTTCAGTGGCAGTAGCCGGAGCAACATCTAGTAATTTGTGGAATACTAACTCAGTTACTTCTGCGGGTGGCTCCTTGTTGGTTGGTGCGTTTGATCTTACTGCCTTGATAATTTCGTCAGTCCGATCACCAAAGTATGGGGCTAACTCTTCTTTTAATTTTTGAGATCCTCCTTTGCTTTGTGCAATCTTATGATACTTTCTCCAGGCAGCATTCATGTATGCATTCTTAGCAAAAAGGTCGAGCTGTTTAAGTCCAGTCTTACGAAACAAGTTATCAAGCAATCCACTAAGCTTGTCACTATTGCCCATGTTCTCAAATTCTCGTTGGCTCAAACCTGTCAACTCAGCAAAGTTAAACATATCTTTGCGGTTCAATAAAGTTCTGAAGTGATTACCAAATCCATTAAAGTGAATACTAAATACTTGATCCGCAAGCTGCGTAATTGCAGAACCAAAATTGGTCATTACTTGTAAGTACCCTAAGTTTTTTAATGCTCTTGTTGTGTAACTTTCAGTACCACCTGAAAATCTGGACTGTATTAGTTCCCTAAGCTTATCGACATCTTCTTGTCCAAACTTTGTGCCTTTAAGAAGATCTTTAGCAACTGCATCAGCAAGTGTGTCATCAACTTTTGCACGCATACCAACATCAGATCCTGCAATATCCTGAAAGCCCTCACCAGATACTACCTCACCCTTTGCAGGCTTTACCACACCAAGAAACTTTTTTCTTTCAACCGCATCAACAGTTCCCCTAATGTAAGACTCTAGTGCATCCTCTGGTGACTCATATGCTTTACGGATTTTGTTAAGTGTCTTTTTATCAAATATACTCCTTGGCTTAAAGTTTGATGGTATAGTCCCGGTTACCGGGTATCCACGAATTACTTTACTTGCAACTTCAGCTAATTCTTCTGGTGTGAGATCCTCCTTACTTATATTATTTTTTGCCGCAAACTCATCAATGGCTTTATCGATATCAGTCGTTGCTTGTCTCATCTCAGGATCTTCATCCAAAAACTTTCTCAGTTCTTTATAATTTTTAACCTTACGAGGAAAGTAGTTTTCGATATATCCAACTTCAAAACCACCTTCTTCGCGGGCATAGGTACGAACTTCCTCTAAAGTTTCCTTCATTTGTTTTAACTTAATCTTGATATCCTGGCTTACCTTTTCAGCAAGCCTAAGATCGTCAATTAAAACAACCATTCCATTAAAGTCACCTTCTAGTAGTAAGTCATCAAACTTCTCACTTAACTCTGGCTTTCCTTTTAATGCATTACCCATTGATTTCATAAAAGGCATTGCACCCTGCATCAGAGCAGCGGTTTTCTTTCCACTGCGTAAATCAAGGTTCCGAAATCGTTCAGTAAAAGTAGTTCCTAGTTTTTTGTCTAGGTTTTTTATCTGCCTAGAGATTGGTGTCACCATGTCAGAAGTAATACTTTGCACATCTTCGAACACTTTGCTCCACCATCTTTTCGGTGCAAAATCTCGATTTACTGAATTTTCTACCCTTTGTGATTTTATGACAGTAGGTTCAACGGACTTTGGATTTTGCTTGGCTTGGCTCTTAAGTTGTTTGAACTTTTTAGTTTTAAAGAATTTTTTTAACGACTTACCTTTATATCCTGCGGCGGCTAACAAAAATGCAAGTGGACCGGGAACTCCCGCCATTGCCATTTGCTCGCTATCTTCTTCATTAGCAAACATTGAATACCCAGCAGCACCACTTGCTCCTGTACCCATTGCGATATTAAAATACTTTTCGTAGTTTGGTCCCAGCTTATCCTCTGCCATCTGCTCCGACTTAGTCATGGGGTCAGCTTGCTTCATTGGTTGATCGCCAAGCGGAGCATCTTGTCTGTTGGGTGGCATTTGTCTACTCTGCATTTGTGCCTCCAGGTCACCAACAGTCATGTTATTACGTCTAAGAATGCGTTGCTTCTCGGCATTGAGCTTCTTACGCTGATTACTCGCACCCTTGTTTGGTCCGTGCTTGTGATCCAGCATGGCAATACTACGACTAATCTCGCCTAGTCTTGCATTGTCTCCGATTTTTTGTGAACCTAAATCAACCTCCTTCATTAATGAAGTAAATATCTCAGAGTCTTGTACTACCTGTGCATCAAAAGACTTTTGCAAATCATTCATTTGCTTCACTGCACCTATTTCCCTTGCTTGCTTTTGGCCTTCACTGGTCTGCCTCATCATGCCTGAAACAAGAGCATTACCTTGTGCGGATTGATCATCCGTTACTCGTTGTATATCTGACATTACCCTTGTCGAATCCGGCATGGATGGTTGATCAAGTGACGGTTCTCCAAGAATACTTTGCTTTTGAGTAGGTGTACTAAATGACTCCAATGCACCGCGACTCATTGATGGTGCAGTAAGTGACGGGCTAGTCAAAGATGGCTCCCCTGTTGCAATCTGCTTAATCATGTCATCAGACTCATCAAGCAGTTTGTTTTCAACCGCTTGTAAAGATTCTTCTGCGGCTTCCCTTGGTGATTTCTTAGCTAAAGCATCAACATCCATAACGTTAAGTAATGGAGTTCCTACTGAAAGATTTTGGACACCACCTGCTTCCTTTATATTTTCAGTATGCTTATCCAAAAGTTCAGGACGAGTCATACCTTCCTCTGCATCATCTACCAAATTCTTGCCTAACCACTTTGCTTCTAATGCACCAAGACCACCTCCAAATGCACCACCAAATAGGACAGTGGTTGCAATTTCTTCTCTTGTTGGTGCGCGGCCTTCGTCTCCGTATGTTCGTGCAAGCATTTCTCCTGTAGCTAAACCTGAACCTTCTGCTGTACGTATTCCCGTTCTTGCAGCACCACTTATGTTTTTTAGCTGCTTTAATCCTGTGACCGAGGGTATTCCACCCAATGCCGTTGCTGCTCCAAATTCAGCCATCCCAAAATCTTCCTGCAAACCACGGTTGATTCGATACTTCTGTGATATGTAATTACCAAATGCAGAACCCAAAGCGCCACCACCCACTACACCTTTTGGTCCACCTATTGCTCCAGCAAAACCACCAACTAATGCAGGTACGACCTCAAGGCCGATAATCATTGCTGTTTCTATTCCCGTCTGTGGTGCTTCACGATAAAGTTCCCGTGAAGTTCCACCAAAAGAATAATTACCAGATGGATCTAATGCGCCTTGTGTATCACCAAATGTATAATTTTGATTTGGATCTAACATTATCTAATAAAAGTTGGTACTTGAGGTACTCCTATTGTTGTGCCTGGTTGATCAAGTATCATTATGTCCTCTTCCCCAAGTGGCATACTTTGTGGTTTTGTTGGTGTATTATTTTTACTTTGTTTTTGAAATTCTAACATTTCACGAACGGTTGTCATCCCTTGATCGCCTGTGTCATTATTTGTAAATGGGATACGAGCGTTTAAGGTTAATTGTGATAACTCTTCATTTAATGCGTTCTCTCGCATTTGCAGTCCTTTAACTTGATCTGAAACAAGAGGTGCATAATCATTAGGATTTTCCTTGTACTCTGAATAAGGGATTTCTTTTTCTTCAGCAAAAACTCCTGTGCCTAAAGCTCCTTTGGTCATAACTTTAATTTTTGTATCATCAAGCTTTGGAAATAGATTCATTATTTCAGAATATCTTTTTTCTCCTTCTTTAGAAACAGTTGCAGGAAGGTTATTTTGTTTAAAAAACATACTAAGAGTGGCAGCATTTCTATAATCAATAAGGCTTTGTTTATTATCCAAATCTTTCTTTATTATATCTTTTTGATATGCCTTTTCAGTTTCAGCAATTTCTTTACGCAGTTTAGCGTTATCATTTGATAATTGCTGTGTCAGTTGCGATAACTGAAACGCAGACTTTTTCATTTCGCGATCCTCTTCTGCTTGTTTGAGGAGATCAACTTCATTGATCGTTGCCATTGCACTGTCTAGTCTTTGTAAACCTTTCAATCCAAGTTCACCGCTAGTGAGCTTTTCCATGTCAGTTGCATTCTTTTTATCAAATTCTTCATCGCCAGACATTGTCAAACGTTGCGCAATGCTTGGATCTAACTTGAGCCGATTTTCAATTTTATCAGTTAATTTGCCCTGCTTCTCCTTATTCAACCCGTACTGCTGTATCATGCCTCCGATCTGACCGCCGAGATTGGCAAACATTTGCCCTTGGCTTTGCCCTGCCCTGGCGATGAGATTAGCGGCATTGGCGTTAGAGCTTAGTGCGCTTCCGTAATTACCTGAAAAGAATGGTTTTCTTGCCATGTTATTTGTCTCCTATTTTAGAATCCATCCACTTGCGGATAATTGATTTCAGGCGAGGCTTATTGCTTATCCAATTGGCAAAGCGTTCCCCATATTCTGCATATAGTTTAAAGAACCAATTAGGTGATTCTGTGAACATCCACTCACGGAATTGTAACCACGATGGATTAGTGGGTCCATAGACCTCGCGTGCTACCCAACAGAAAAGTCCTGACATTAAACCTCCACCAATTGCACCTATTCCACTCATCAGTCCTGAATCCCTGCTCGCGTTTGCGGCTACCTGCGCACCGTACATATTAGCTTGATTAGCATCTTGTTGACTTATGAAACCAAGCCCTGATTCTGGATTAATGTACTGTGGACCTGAGTTTAACCCATATCCTGCCTGACCAAATACTCCCTGTCCGGCTTGTAAACTTCCTCCTCCTCCTCGGCCTAACAGTGCTTGGAATGGATCGAGTGTATACTGATCTTCAAGGCTTGCTAATGCACCTACTGCATTGATGTAGTTCATTAAGCCCTGCTGACTAAGTTGTTCGTTCAAACGCTCTGCATCCATTGTTGCGCCAAGGTCAAACTGATTAGCTTGCTGTCTTTGCCCTTGGTTTATGATGCCTGTCTGTTGTGCTGTCTGTGCATCAAAGGCATTAGCTTGCTGATCAAGCTGTGCTTGTGCTAGGTTTCTTGCCTGCGTAAATTGCCCTTGTTGCCCTTCCTGTGCCATGCCGCGAGTAATATCACCCTGCTGTAATCCTGCTTCCTGACCAAGCACTGACTGTGCGTAGGAACGGTTTTGCATTCTACGGTTATTATCCTCCTGCACGCGAGCTTCAGCTTCTGCTATTGCACCGCTTTGGTCAAAGGTTCTGCCCATCATGGTGGATCTCGCACGGGCGGCTTCTGCGACTTGTCTTTGCTCGCGATCCGTGAGTCCAGAATCTAATGCAGTCTTGGCATCACCAAGTAAATTTGCGCGAAGCGTATCAGGCGTTCTAGCTAACTCTTGATCAAACTGTGTGTTTGCAGTTAGCTGTGGAGCTTCACCTATTGTTGCTGCCGTCATTGTTACAGGAGTTGTACCAATGTCTCCACCGTAAGTGCTACTACCTGCTGTTGGTAAAGTGATCGCGTCCCCGCCTCCTGTCATTGCAGTTTTTTGTGCTTCTAGTAATTCAGAGGCCCCTTCTATACCTTGCGTTGCACCAGGCTTGTACTCATCCATTACATTTTGGAATCTTCCTGATAAACGCTCCACATCTGCTAGGTCAGCTTCGCGTTGGCGGGAAAGATTACCGCGAGCAAGATCCTCGGTAAATGCGGATAGACCAAGAAATTGACCATCTGCATCAAACCCTGCTTGGCGGTCACCTGTTGCTTCTGTAATTGATTCACCTATTTCTGATGCAAGTCCTGCGTTCACATCTTCTTGTGTGGCTTGACGGGTGGTAAACTCCTGTACATTGCGCTTATCTCCAAGGAGATCAATCATGCCGTCTCCTGCTCGCGTACCAGGTGCGTCTACAACTTGCCCAGCTTTGGATTTGTCAGTTACAATCTCGCCCTTTTCATTCTTTGCGTAAATAGGTTTTGCATTTCTAGGGCGAATGGAAATATGTTCAGAAATTGCCTGTCCTGGTTGATAGTTAAAACCATCAATACTAGTCATTGGTTTATTTGGATCAGGCGGTGTTTCGGAATCTTGTAAAACCTGAATCTGTTTAACGATTGGTTCCATTCCGTTTTTACTCAATGAGTCATCCATGAATTTCACTTGATAAATATAACCCCCAGATGCTAAGTCCCTGCTAGGAGGTGTCTTACTAACCTCAACTCTTGGCTTATCTACCGTATGCAACCTTGGTCCACCAAGGTCAGCACCTTCATAACCAACCACAAGCCTACCTTCATCATCGTAAGTTCCCTTTTCTCCATCAGTGGTAGAACCTAGTAAAGTTCTTTGAAGAACATCTGTATCCATTTGAGCGGATTTTTGACGGACTCTTTCCTCCATAGGAAGAAGTCCTTCTAATCCACCTGGCGCTACTTCTGCAAAATCGCCCTTTCCTGTAAGTAAATCAACTTGAGCCTTTAAAGCTTCTGCCATTCCTTCCCCATAGGTTTTTTGAACTGGCTGTATAATTTGTGGTGTTTGACTTGATCCGCACATAATTAGTGTCTCCTAGATTTTTGGTAAGTTTTTGTAGAAAATGTTAGTAGGCCAAACAGGTTTAAATCCGAAGTGTTCCATGTGCTTTTGGTAAGGACTGTGCGAATTACACGCAATAAATGCCTGGTCCACACCTTTCTCGGATAACATGCTTTCCTGTATTTGATTTAAAATTAAAGAATCTTTTGCTCCGACTTTTTTTGAATGATGCCACAGCAATACCATTGGTACTTCGCATAAGTTCCAACCGCCCACTATATCGTCTCCTTTGACTACCGCATGGGTAGGCATATTCATATTGTCATTATCCTCTTCTGCTAGTTTTGAAACTAACTGAAAAGTTTTGGGGTCTTTTATTTTTATTACTTTAGGAATGTTGCTCATGCTATTCTGCGGTTAAATATTCGTCTGCATCAGTTGCGCTCACTGCACTGCCCAGGTTTACTCGTAACCACGCTGAACCATTGTCTACTGCGAGGCATGGACTTCCTCCGTCCCCGTTGGTGCAGTAAACCACTTTTCCCGCAGTACCAGCAGAAGGAAGACCCGCAACTGCAAAACTCTTCAGCACTACGGTTGTGTCCGTCACATCTGGAACGGTTACGGTTGGTTCGCCCAACTGATTGAGATTGGCTGCGGAAATATCCACCCCGGTCGCGTATGTAAAACCACGGGTCACTGTGCAGGTAATCGCCATTATGCCACCTCTCTTCTTGCATTTGCTCCTACTCCTATTGCTTCTAAGCTTAAATGTCTAAAGCTCGGTCTTCCCGCTGTGACATTTATTTCTATACTTGCCCCATAGCCACGGGTACGACCTGTACCAAATCTAAACAGTGCTTCCTCTGTGCCATCTGCGGTGTGGGTAAGAACGGTAGTGCTTGAGTCCGGGTCAAGGGTATTGACCTTAATATTAAAGGCATCAGCATTAACTGTGTTTGCGCCTACCTGTCCACGTCTCCAACTCTTTACTCCTATGTCTCCAAAGGTAAAGGATCGAGACACTAACTTACCTGCGATTGCAGTTGTGCCTGACTCGCTTGTGCTGCCTATTTTTCGTCCACTATCATCAATGGAGTTTTCTTCCATCAAGTACCAACCTGTTTTGTTACATGCGAATAGTCTGCGTCTTGTTGGTACAGATCCGTGCGAGCAAATCACAAAGTCATCTACATGAAATGCCGCACTGCCTGCCATTGCTGGGTAGGAGTCAACGCTTGTCCAGGTGTTGGTCAGGAGGTTGAATATAAATATTGCATTGGGAACTGTTGAACTACCTGTGGGTACAGCAAGATAGTATTTATTGTCATACACCACACCACATGATTTGTCTGCTGCTGCGTAGTTTATTCCATCATTAGGATCATCAAACTGATCCTGTATGGGGCGGGTCATGGGTACTGTCTCACCACTTATTTTACTAATTGCCACGCCAAGCCCTTTTCCTGGATCTGTACCGGGAGATAATACTATTACTCCATTGTCAGACAGGAAGAATGTTTGTGGTCCAGACTGTGCGATTGATTTACGGGACACACATCCATGCTGTCTTGTGATCTCGTAAGTGTTGGCTGCGGAGGTAGTCGCAATATTGTTAATCATGTGGATGCTGTTACGCATAAACACGATTAACTGATCTTCTTGGTAAGGAAAAAATCCTACTAGTTTATCTGCACTTCCTTTATTTATTCTAAATTGTGATTCAGCAGCGTAGTAATTATCTGTGTCCAATAAGTCAGACATTAAGATTGTATAATTACTATCTGTGGGTTGCGGTATAATTAAACGATTCCTAAAGAATACACCATAGTCTGTGTTTGGACATTGTATGCGTCCTGCACCTGGGCTTCCATTTGCTTTGACTACAAAGTCTGTAGGACTGCTGTAATTACCATCCCATTCGAGCGGTGTCTTGTCCTTGCCACGAAACAAAATTAGCTTCTCAAGTGATTGTACAAAGCTTGCATTGTCTGCTTCTGCGACTATCTCACCACCAGGATAATCTATAGCGATACCACTATTATTTGCATCGTTCCAAATGATTGCTTTTGTCTTGGTGGCTGCCACTACAAACTCTGTGCCTGTGGCTGGGTCACTGAATAAAGTGCTGGCAAACACACGCTCATCTGTGCCGTTGTAGCTTAGTGTTACACTGCCTGCTAAAAAGTCTATTCCTTTGCGGGTTTCTGCAAGATCGCCAGACAGGCGCATATTCTCGCTAGTCTGTACGAACCCACCCTCTAAGCTTGTCTGTTCTAAATGTGAATTGATACCACGAAATCCACGATCCCCGTCTGTGAGGATTTGATCATCGAGTCTGCCAGATGTGCGATATCGTGCCATTTCACTTTTTCTTAGTTTCTTGGTAAAGTTTTTTGCCCATGTAAATGATAGTAATTACTCCAGCTATACATCCGAATAGACTATCTAATTGTGAGATACCAAAAGTGGCTAATGTACCACCCATACCAAATATTGAGGTTCGGTCGATCATTAGAACAGTAAATCCAAGATTATGATGCCAACGACTAGCCCGACAAATACCGTTATCATTTTTCCTTTTTTCGAAAGGTCTAAAAATTTATCTCTTAAAAGTTCTAAGTTTCTCATTTTGGAGTGCTTGGTTTGGGAGGGAATGGTGCGCGGGTTTGGTGCTTAATCGCTTCTGTCTTCGAGCAGTTTTGAGCAGTTCGTTTTGCGATGAAGATCGGAATGGCTAAGTATCCGGCGAGCAATACTGCGGCTCCTATCAGGATCTTCTTCACAGTGCTTGTGAATTTCTCAAAGCCTGTTTGGTGCTGTGCTAGTCCAGCCGTCACTAAACCTTGCACATCTCCGTGTGTAATTGAGTCCACTAACTCCTCATTCGCATCCGTTAGCTCGTAGATCTTTCCACCAGCATAACCTACCCCTGCTCCCAATGCCGCTCCACCTGGACCTACGACACCACCCAAAGCCGCACCGCCAACCGTTGTGGCGGGGGTTACTAGGGATCGTATCGAACATCCTGTCAGGCTGATTAGCATAAGTATTATAAAGCCTCGCGTCATTCAGGACCAGCGTTTGGATCTGTCCACTCAGGCCCCGCTAGAATTGTGAGAATTTCGGAGTGCGAGTATTGAGTTTTACCTTCCAAGAATGAAGGCGTGTCACCGTCAAACTTTACGAATGTTTTCGTGCCAGCAGGGTAGACATTGTATCTTACTGTGTTGGCACTCGTTTCTGCCACTTGGCTAAAGTCAACGGAAGCTACTTCATCCGCATCTATAATTACATATTTTCTGCTCATATTATTTTAAGTTGGAACAGTTGACGAAAAGGTTGGGCCGTTGACCAAAGTAGCGTCGTAGGTTCCACTGTTAGCTGTGTTCACTACGCTAGTCCCTGATCCTTCCTCCATTCTCCACCACGCGATAGGACTTAGCGAAGATATGTCTGTAGGCGCACCGCTATTATAAATGTCCGAAATATTGGTAGCTGATAATTCAGAATTAAAAATAGCAACCTCGTCCATCAGTTGCTGATTGTATCGACTGTTTCCCGTTCTCGCACCTATCTCAAAATTTTTACTAGGCCCCGTGTTAAATGAAGTAAAATTGGTTGAGCTTCTTGCATTTGACACAGGCGTTGTCAAATTTCCATTAATGTAAGTTTTTAGTCCCGTAGGGTTAATTGAGCCGTCATAAGTCACAGCCAAGTGATACCATTGATAAATTGTTGGTGTAAAAGTAGACTGATTCTCCATGAAGCCACCAGCACCAGCGTCATAAGCGCTTCCATCGTAGAGATAAACCCTAAATTTACCGACTCCAAGATCAAATGATAAACTCGTTGGCTGTTGCTCAAGCAATGAAAATATTTTCCCGCTTACGCTTTCCTGAGCATTAAACCACATGGAAAAACTCGTAGCACCCGATAAACTTAGTCCTGTGACTTGAGTATTATCATCAGAGCCATCGTAGCTAAGCGAATAATCGTTACTAAACCCACCACCACCAGGTACTGCGGATATAGCCGATGCTCCGAAACTAGGTAAGATAAAAGTCATCGGACTTAGGAAGCTGTGTCACCCGCTAGAACAAAGGTGTCAGCTACTATCGCACAAATGCTTGCGACTCCATGCTGTCCCGCAATTTTCGTATGCGATTGGCGATTATTTATGGTTGTTGAACTTGCTGTGAATGTCACTTGCCCCGCTCCCTTTTGTACGACTGTGCAGTTAAAACCTACACCTAGGCCACTAGGAACAGTCAGTGTAATCGCAGACCCGTTATTAAGTACCACAACCTTGCCATTGTCTCCCGCTAAGAGCGTGTAGGCTGTTCCCGTTTGATCGTTAATCGATGCGTCAAAGTCTTCAAGTTTATTGCCTCCCAAGTCTACCGTTCCGCTCGCTACCGCGATGACATTGGTGTCGGCTGTTCCGACTGTCTTGGTAGCCGCATCTCCGAGTCCGAGGTTTGTGCGGGATGTTCCCGCATTTGCCACATCGCTTAGATTGTTGCTTGCGACTAAATCGCCTTGCGGGGCGAGTGTCATTAAATTTGTAACGGTTACCTTTTTGGTGGTCGCGGTTCCTGCAACGTCATCCACGATAGGTAAAACATCAGCACCTGCTGGAGATGCCAGATTTGAGAGTTGAGTGATTTTAAGATTCGCCATTTTATTATTCGGTTAAGATTGCTTCGTTTAATTCTGTTCGTAAGACCTCATCGGCCTCAGTGGTTAGGAAAGGTGGCAGTTCAAACTCGATGAAGTCTCCATTCTCAGTAATGATGAATCGCCCATTCTCTGTGCGTAGGACTCCGTCAGGACTAGGGACTCCACCTGATGTGAAGGGTCGCGGTGTTCCTACGTTGAGATCGAGCGATAGCACTTTAAATGTTGTACGCTATTACTGCACCACTCGCTAAAGTGACCGCAGATATGTTTCCGTAAATTGCTGTGTTTGCAGCCAAAGTGGTATTATCCTGGGATGCTGTTATATCACTCAGGTTATCCACATTGCTTGTGATGCTGTCGATAACAGTGTCCTCAGTTGCCACGATAGCAAACCATCCATTACTGTTAGTCTTCGCGGCAGTATCATTAATGTAAATCCCACCATTGAGTCCTAAACCTCTATATTCGTTTGATGATGCCATAATATTCTATGCTGTTGAAACGGCAGTTGTGCCGTAGGTTATAAATTGTATTGGGTTTACTTGACCCTCTTGTCTTTCGAGTTTGTCCAACTCGCTTTGTAAAATTGATTCTGCTTGCTGATAGATGACCTGTGCTTTGTCCAATTGACCATCACTAGAAAGCCAGTCCCCATAAGCGCCTACTGTTGCGTATTCACTGAATACATAGGGGAAGTCACTCGCTCCACTCGCAAACTCTGGATATGGTGCGCGGTAGTATACCCATACAGGAGAGGTGGAACTGCGATCCGGCAGGATGGCCTCACCATATACACTACCACCTGTGGCGTAGATATTTTTAAATGCCTGATCACTTGTGGTCCCACTACCGTAGGGATCATTTTCTGTGACCCTAAATATCTCGGATATAGTTGTACCAAAGTCTATATAGGTGAGCAGATTTGCTGTGGCTGTTGCCCCACTTCCACTACCGCCACTAAATGACACGGTAGGTGCAGATGTAAATGCTGTGCCATTGTTGGTCACAGCCACTCCGTTTACCTGTCCGTCTGAATTAATTGTGGCAGTTGCAGCCGCAGAACTTCCTCCACCTCCGCTAAAGGCTACCGTAGGGGCAGATGTGTATCCACTTCCTCCACTACCTACCTGCACACTTCTTACCCGGACATCAGGTATTACTTGGGATAAGCGGGACGCAAAAGGCCAGCTTGTACGGTCCCATGCTAATTTACCAAAGCGATTAAAGCTCCGTACTGCCGCTGTGTTTTCAGCAGTAAGAAAACTGTCCACGCCAACCATACTTACTAAGTTGGTCAACATGGTGCTTACTGCTATTTGTCTCATGCGAAACTAGGTTTATCAAAACCTCCCTGAACGAAGGTCTTCTTATTTAATGACTTTGCTTTGAATGCCGGATTGTCACGAAGCATCTCGTTGACAAATTGTTTATCACCCCAACATCCTGGCTTGAACTGTTCCCATCTGAAATATTCACGGGCAGGTATACTTGCCTTTAACTGCCCTAGACCGTCCACTTGATTGCCTTGTTGGTTCTCTTGACCCACTTCAATCTCGCGTTTCTTAGCTTCGTACTTTTCAAGATCCACCTCGTAACGAAGATGCTTCTCTAAGTTTTTCATGAATTGCGAACCATTGCCTTCGGCCTTGCTCCACTTCGGTATAAATATTTCTGACATTATAAATTGATGTGGAAAAGGGAGTGACCCGCTACGCAGACCACTCCCCAAATCCTAATTGCGATTAAGCAAATTGACCAAGGTCAACGATACGTAACCCGATCACTATTTTACCAGCAGTTGCGGATGCGATAGCGGCATCGGTGACTTCCAAGATAATAGAAGTCGCAGTGTTTGTTCCACCTACAGGCTGGGACTGACCGCCTGTGAATGCATCTCCTGTATTGAACACGGGAGCGGACATACCGTCCACATCAAGAGCATCGATGAACTCATCAGGATCTCCAGAGCTTGTTCCCACGTCAATGACTAGAGAGGTTGTACCTGCAAATGCTTCAGCTTCGTACACACCTGCCAACTCAACTGCACCACCTGCGGGTATAGTTGCGATGGTCAACTGTCCAGCGTTGCCAATTGTTTGAAGGTCTTCGTAAGTAGCGGTGTACACATGCGTGAAACCTCTACCTGCTTCATTATTTGATAATTCTGACATATCTTAATCTCCTTATGTTAAGTATTATTAATTAAAATATCCGTGAGCTTTTGGAGACAAGCAGGCAAGTCCGGCTACTACGTCTACGAAACCTCTGCGACCACCACCTTGATTCTCAAGCTCGGTAACAGACTCAGCTTTCAAGGACATCATGGATACATACTCAGGATCGATTAAGAGTCCTGCGTCTGCGTCTACTGTGTCACTGCCACTTGTTCTATTAATGAACAAAGATGGGACGATTGCCACATTACCAAAGTCACCTTCGTAAACATTTACTGTAAGCGTGATCTTTTTGCTGTCAGCGTCTTGATTGACAGTGTAAGTTCCGTTGGTAGCTGCAAGCTGACGTGAGAAGTTACTGATCTCTTTCTTGAGGCTTGGGCCTGCAAGTAAGGTCAACTGTCCACCAGGCATTCCGTTAGCTTCGTAGAGTTCTTGAAGAACACTATTAAAGGTAGCTTCGGTTTGTGTACCTGTGGTGTCATTAGCAACATTCTGTGCAAAGGCAGGGATGTCGGAAGGTTGTCCACCAACTCCAAGCCATTTCAGCATACCACGTGTTTTGTAAGGCGCACCTGCACCAGCGTCTGCTTGACGATCCTGTGAAGAACAGAATGCAGATTCAATTGAACGTTTTATGTTGCGAACTGCTTTAGACTCAGCATTTGCAAACTCAGATGCGACACCAGCAGTGTCAACCATCTCTTGCAAGTCTGAGACCATAAACGTATCGCGGAACTTTTGGACGTAATTACCAATTCTTGCACGGTCAGCAGATTGATTTTTGAAAGCGGTAACATCTTCACCTTCTTCAACTCCAGAAAATTCCACGGAATTTAATTTATCGACCTGTGTTTCGAAAAATGTCCCGGTTGCTTTTCCCTTTTTAATCATGGAAACGAACGGTGTCGCTTCTGGTTCTAACACTGAAATAATCGAAGTTAAATCTTCACGATTTCCAGCAGTATTGTAAGTAGTGGCTTTAGCCATATCTATATCCTCCTTGTTGTTTTAAATTATTATTTTACGATTGCTCGCTTTAGTTTTATGTAATTTTGGTAGTCTGCTATATTGCCTGATTTCTCAAACTTGGCATGAGCCGCCTGTAGAGCTTTCTGATGTTTACTTCCCTCGGATCTTGGTTTACTCGCACCTGCTTCAGTACTTGCAACAGGAGCAGTTGGTTTCTTCAATTTCTTCGGTTGACTTGCATTTGCTTGGCGGGCTTGCACTGCCTTTAGTCCTTCCACCATAAGTCCCAATGCAAAATTACTATTGGGCAGGTGATCAACTAGTGGCTTGTAAAGCGGGCTTTGCTTCACCTGCATGAACATCTTGTAGTCATCACTTTCTCCATCACTTAGGAACTCAAAAGTTTGGACTGCTTGTTGGTCACTTGCTTGACGTTCCTTTATCCAGGCTTGTCGAGCAGGAGCATCTTTGCGAAGTATCTTTTTTGCATTCGCTTTGATTCTCCTCAGATCAGACTTTGTATAAGTCTTTTCCCCATCCTTGACCACAAACTCATTACCAGCGTCATCGTACTCAACTTCGTTTTCCATCCCTTCATCTGCCCATTCAATGAGCGTGTTAAGGTTCTCAACTTCTTTATTCAGTGCGTTGACATCAGTTATGTTATGCAGAGCATTATCCTTGAGGAAAGCAGGTGATTCAGCAGGCACGGGTGCTTGCTCAACTTGTTGCTGTAACTCCTGATTCTCAGCCAGCAGTGCTTTCTTCTGTGCGGTTAGCTTTCCAAACCGCTTGATTGCAGAAGCATTTAACTGTTTAGCTAAGTTCTTAGCATCCTCCTCGGATAATGAATCCAAGTCTATATTATATTTAGAAAGAACATCTGAAGGATCTACGGGCGGTTCATCTGATTCCTCATCTGATTCATCCGACTCTTCAGCAGACTGTACCTCTGGTTCCTCTTCTTCCGCAGTTTCTTCAGCGGCTTCAGGTTCCTCATCGGCAGTTTCAGTTTCCTCGGCTTGGCGGCTTTTCATCAGATTTGATGCTAGTTCTGCCATTGTGAGGTTACCTTCACTTTGCGTTAAACTATCCACAGAATTTTCGGAGGACTCTGAGACAACCCCTTCTTGTAATGTTTCCATAAAAGCAAGGCATAAATAGCCTAGTGTAGCAAAATGTAGTCTATTGTAGCGAGAAGGGCAATAAAAAAGCCTTCCGCGAAACCCCTAACGCGGAAGGCTAATAAACACACACACCAAGTCTAAAGCTTGTAAAAGTTGTCTAACTCTTCATCTATTGCTTCAAGCTTCCCTGAAATATGAAAGTGTAAGTTTAAGTTTTCAATGTTCGCTGGAGTCTGCAACGCGCGAATGGTTTCTTCACGCATAGCTTCACGCAACTCAATATATCTTTTGAAGTTAGGATCGTTTTTAAGAACGGACAGCGCTCGGAATGCTTCGTCTTGATCGATTTCATGGTTTGTCTTTCTGAGCTTCATTTAAAGTTTTCGTAAATTAGGGATAGGGCTAGGAATAAAGTATCTATGATTACGTTACGTTCGATGAAGAACATGACCAACAATACGATCCAATAGACTTCTCTTTGCAGATGGGACACATTACTTACGCTTCCTTGCTGTCTTAGCTGCTTTCTTAAATGCCTTGGCAGTGGGCGCGCCTTTAGATCCAGGCTTTCTCATCTTTTCACCACTACCTTTTTTTATACGCTTTCTTTTGGCGTGAATGTTTTTGTATAGACTCATCTAGCAGTTCCATGCTTTGCGTGACCAATAGTTGGCACTAAGTTTTGTGTTCTTTCCTTTGATACCACCTGATCTCGCACAGTAGCTCTTCTTGCGCGCAGGTTGGCTTTTCTTAATACTTAAATTTGCGTCACCAAAGCGGATAGTCTTCTTCTTCCCACCCTCAGAAGCTAGGACTACAAACTTCTTCTTACCATAACCAGGTTCACCTTTGCGGATACGCCTTGGGCTATTTACTTTACTTGGTCTTCCGCTTGCCACACTTTTTCTTTTTCTTCTTAGGTGGTCTACCTACCTTAGTTCCGTATGTTCCCTTTCCCATCGGTGCCATAATCTTATCCTCCTGTTGGTGCTGATCCTGTTTGCCCAAACTGTGTAGGGGCGGCCCCTAGCCTTCCAATCTGAGCGTTTTGTTTTTGCTGGATCTGCATATTTCTTTGCTGCATATAATTCTGAATACGCTCCTGTAATGCCGGATCTTCCTGTACCTTCTGTGCCACATCTGGTTGCTGTAACCATTGTTGAAACACTTGAAGTTTCATCTCATGGGCATCATTGGGTTTAACATTAGGAGGTACACCTGCATAGATTTCTGCAATGGTCTGTCTTTCCTCATCCATTGCTTTTGCCTGTGCAGTCTCCTTGGGAAGTAAAACACTTTCGGCTGCACCTGGCATGATCTGTCCAACTGCAATCTGTAGTAATCGCTCAGTATCAAGCGTTCCATTCTTATCTAGTTGCGCGCCAAGTGTGGCTATCGCATTCACCCTTTCAAGCATTTGCTCAGGGTCTTGAGTGGCAGCATCAAACTGCATATAAAAGTCAAAACGATCATTAGGATTACCCTTGGAATACTTCTGCATATCCTGCATTCCTGTGACTCTAAAGTATTCCTGATCGGGACCATACTGTTGGTAAAGTGAATACACTTGATCAAGCACATGTTTAAGGTGGTGAAAGACTTTATCTATTACCTCCTGCTGTTTCATCTGTGCTTCCACAGGATTTACTCCAGGTGCGTTTCTACCAAAGTATCTATCTGCTTGCTCCTGTATATATCTGCGAAGTTCTACATTGGATACGGAACCTCTAGGAGTGGATGCAAATCTTACCTCGCCCGGTACGCGATAGGGTAACCTGACCCCAGGACCATAGCGACTTGGTGCGCGACCAAGCGGGTGTTCGATTGGTGGCAAAGTTGCCAACGATTGCGAGTCAATGCCTCCATCTGTTTCAACCTTGAGTACCTGCTGCAAGCCTTCAATGAGTTCTGGGTATGATCTCGATGAGTAAAGTTTCTTACTTGTTTTTTCAAGAGTGGTTACGACAAATGGATACTTGCCATGTGCATAATCAAGTAATTGATGTTTGGCATAAAGATCAGATATATGACTTGAGTAAATGGTACAGTAGATGCCGGGGACATTATCCTCGTCCAACAGTCTTTGATAACAGTACACAATTCTAACAAGACTATCATCATCACTTCTGGTAAAATTATCATCATCTCGGAGTTGGTAGATATTTTCATCCACATCCTCTCCCTGTCCTGCCAACTCAATGGCTGCATCCACAAACTCTTCTGACCATTTTTCGGTACTAATCTTAGACCTTAATTGTTCAGGAGTCATCGAAACCACATGAAACATATAAGGAGCTTCCTGCGGATCGATTGCATAACTAGGCCAAAACACATCCTCATCTGGGGCAAGGGCTTTGATCTTGGGCCTGCTTACCACCTGACGGGTCACAGGAATAGTAGTCTCACCATCCTTGCGCATCTCTTTGAGCATTCCCCGTGCTTTGGATTTACTGATGTTAAACTGTCCTTTAAGGGCTTCGCTTAACTCCTCATCCATACTGCCATCCTGAATTGCCGAAGCAATCTGTGGAAGTGCCTGGGCAATCTCCTGTAAACTGATGGTCTGCTGTTGTTTTAATTCCTTATTCTCATACCAGCAGTAATGAACCATCATGCCTTTCTCAAAGAAATGATTTAGTCCAAGTTCCACTTCAGGATAAAATTCATCCATCTTGGAATTAATTAACCATCGTAAAAAGTTACTTACCACATTTGCACGCTCCACATCATTTGATTCTGTGGGAGTGGCTACAATGTGCGCACGTCTTATGGCATTCATGCTCATTGCAATCCGGCAGGAAATCAATTCATCGCAAAGTCTTACCTGCTGATCACTTGCACCTTCCCAGGGAAATACCTCACCTGTGGAATTTAAAGAAGCATGTTTCTTAAAATCATCTGATTGCCCTGACCAATGACAATGGCGGGTATCATAATCTCTTTGTCTGCGGTCTAACCATTCGCCTAAATCGCTTTGGGTACGCTTGTACGCTTCAGCTAAGTAAGCAATATCAGGCTCTTTTGAGACATATAGTAATTCAGGATCTGCGGCAGACTGCATATGCGTAGCATAATGTAGCTACTTGTAGCCATTAGGGCAAGATCAATATCCACCACCACCTGTGGCTTGGATGCTTCCGCTGGTCACATACTCAGGTCCACTGACCATGAAGTATCTAATACAGTCAACCATATCCTTCCAATGCTCCTGACGGGAACTGCCTGTGTATTCAAGCATTGAACTTATAAAGTTCTCACATCTATCTGACACAAAGATTTTTGGTCTATTTGACTCTGTCATTGGTTCTGTGTCATCCCATGCCAAAGCATCATTTATCTTGGCAATGCCAGCTTCCACATCCACACCGGGAGCAGGTCGCATGACAAAGTCCAAGTTTGCCATAGTATTAATAATATTACTCTCTCCCTCTTTCTCGCGCACTGTGGCTGCTCCCATTCGAGGGTCAACGATTCGTTCAAAGATATCCTCTCCCTGCTCGAGATCCAAGAAGTGATCCCTATACTGTGTGTAGCCCCAGCCAAGTGGACGCTGTGCGGGACCAGGTTTACCCACACTCTTTCCCACTCCATTGACATGAGGTAATGCCCATGCTCCCATCGTACTGTCAGGGAACTCACGGTATACATATATACTACCATCCTCCAAGACTCCGATCCATGTGGCTACCCAAGGTTTACTACCACCGGGGTCACATATAAAATACCTAGTGCAGGGTACGGTAGCATCAGCAATGAAGGGGATTTTCTCATGGGGTATGACATTTGTGTCTCTTGAGAATTTAGGGAATCTCCCCTCCATTGCCTTGCTAGGAATCCCGTATAAACGGGCGAGTTTTACCTCTTGTGTTTGTTTCGAGTAGGTGCGGATCAGTTCGTTGTAGTCAACGAAGGGACTCATCTCCGACCAAAAGTAATAAATTCTACAGTTAGGCCAATTTACAGATACCTGTTCAACAGGTAATTCACGGCCCATCAGTTCACTG
>Ga0181412_1000205_pt1 | contig 25564 bp, 42 predicted proteins | sample 35SPOviralmetaG_FD_130113 | JGI IMG/M metagenome (GOLD analysis project Ga0181412, IMG submission 130113) | Marine viral communities from the oligotrophic San Pedro Time Series (SPOT) site, San Pedro Channel, CA, USA - 35 SPOT_SRF_2012-08-15 | ecosystem: Environmental > Aquatic > Marine > Strait... | reverse complement strand
TTCTTCACGCTTCAAACCAAAGTAGCTTTGTATGATGCGTAATTTTATTTTTTCTGCTGGTTCTTCGTTAGCCCAATAGGTAACCTTGAAGCCCTGCCTAATGTAAGACGCGGCAAGAAAACAACAGAAGGTAGTCTTTCCCACTTCGGGACGGGCAAACAGTATACCTAAGTTACCACGATCTAAACCATCCACCCGTTCTTTGATTAGATCAAACTCAAAAGGAAAATCCTTTGCTCCTGTGTGACTGTCTAACAGTTCGCCTATGCCAGCTTCTACCTTTGTGTAGGTAGTTTTGTCACTGATGCGTCCGTCTTCTACAGTCTCAATCAGTGAACGCAACTCGCCAAACTCTTCACTTTCACCCGTAAAGATTTCGATGGCCTTCTCCCCAATGATACGCGCACGATCCCGCAACCAGAAGTTACGCACCATGTCTAGGTGCATGTCCGTATTGTCAGGGTTGCCACGATCAAGGGTTGTTATCAGTTCTTGTGCCTTTTCCCGTGTGCTGTCAGGCATAGCAGGATTGCGGTCATTAAACAAAACAGACAACTCACCCGACGTAATGTCAGTGGCATACTGTGTGTGTGAATAGCTTATCGTGTCAAACACGTCACGCATCTCGCGTGTAAACATGTCACGATTGACAATGTTAGCTACCCTAGAAAAGAAGTCAGCACTAAGGCAAAACCCCAGTATCTGTTTATCTATCGATGTAGGATCGTATGAAGTCATCCCGTTCGTCCTTTTTCATGTTTTTCAAATCAGTCTTTAGTACAATTAATTTGGTAGGTACGTGACTGTGCAACGTACGCACCATGTCAATAGCTTTATCAGTTGCATCTTTGTCCAGTGCAACGTACACCTGTTGAAACTTTCGCAAAGTTTCTATGTGTTCAGGTAAAAGATTAGTACCTAAGATTCCCACCCCAGTGATAACACCACTACAACTGCAAGCACTAGCACAATCTTCGACAACAATGGCGCGATGTAAATCTGTGCCACATACGTAAGGTATCCTACTGCTACCATAGCGATACCACTTAGGTGTTCTATCATCTAACGATCTTCCTGCCGCATCCACGACTTTGTTACCCTGTTTAATTAAATACACAGCCCTGTTACGCTGAAAGTCATACCGTATGTCGGCACGACCAGCGAGGTACGCATCGTAAGACTGTACACGTTTTACATAAAGTTCAGCATCTATACTACGGGAAAGACTAACAAAAGTGTTAGGCAGTTCAAACGGTGTGGACACTGGGTCAGGCTGTTTTGTCATTTGTTTTTCAAACAACTTTGAAGCGTGATCTTTTGTCAGCGTAATACCCGTCCGACCTGACACGTTGCAGTCAGCATGAAAACAATACCACATGCGTTGCAATCCGTCATCAGATACGCTAAACGTATTCTTCTTTGCACAGACAGGACAATCAGATCGATACCTTGTCAATGCGGGAAAGTCTAGGGACTCGACGTACCCTGCTAACCAAGCTGGTGATTTCATTCGTTGTGTACCTCAATAATGTCAAAGACAAACTAACAACTAATCGATACGACAAATGTTGTCAACACAAAAAAAGTAGTTGACGACTGTTGACAAATCGCGTACCACTAAAGAACAAATACCCTATAGGGAAAACCCATTATGAAAAAGATTAATAAAATTAACCCTATAGCTAAGCAGTTACCTAAGTTTGGTAAACAAGTTATACCTGATAAAAGACAATCTAGTAAAGATAAACTACACAGGAAAGAAATTACTGATGCCAAGACCAAACAAAATACTTGAACCGACTAAAACATACAACCTGTTGATGAAAGAAGAACAGTATGGTAGGTTAGCATACATTGCAGAACAGATACAAAAGACCAAACTAGAACAAGTTGCTGTTGCTGATCTTATCCGTGACGCCATAGATATTTACTTGGAAGTGCTAGAGGAAGAACATGAAACAGAATCTAAAGACTAAGCCACTTGAACTAAAAATTATTAATCGTTGGCGGTGGGAAGTAGTTGCCCCTGTATCATCTGTTCGTATGGGGTTGACCAGCCGTGATCTTGTTAAAAGAAAACAAGCAGTAGATTACCTACGACTAATCACTGTTTTTGTCGGAAAAAGTGAATCCGATTGCAAAAGATGGCTTGACAGGAACAAGCCTAGCCTGTTAAAACTAGGTATTGCTTACGAGGTTGGTAGTTCGTAAGTACCTTTCATGTTGTTGTGTGGAAAGCAGGGGTAGCATTAATTTGTTGCCCCTGTTTTTTTTTGTTGACAGGCACTGTTTGTTTGTCGTATGGGTAATTCAACGCAAACAACATAAGGATAAAGCTGATGCAAAAGAAACTATACAACGTCAAGATTGACTTGACTGTTTGGTATGACCGCAACTTTGAGATTGAGGCAACCTGCGAAGATGAAGCAAGAAACATAGCACATGACATTGCTAGAGAGCAGACCACGCACCTGATTGGTGTTGGCATAGATGTGGAAAACGATGGTGACTGGACGTATGGTGACCAAGACTTCAGCACTGCGTATGTGGAGTTAGAAGAATGAACTGCTGGCACTGTAGGCACGAACTGATATGGGGCAGTGACCATGACATATCAGATGAAACAGAAAACTTTAGTATCCTTACAAATTTGCATTGCCCTAATTGTGGGTGTGATGTAGATGTTTGGTATCCAAAACAGGAGACTGACGATGCCCAAGTATGAAGTAACCCGAAGCTATACAGTGGAATGTGTTGCCACCGTTGACGCTGAATCCGTTGACCAAGCCAAGCGTATGGCCTTTGAACCTGATTTGATTTGGAAAGAATACGATGCTGATTACCACTCACAAGTAGAAGTGGAGGAGATTGACGATGCCAAAGTTTAAGGTCTACATTAGCGTTATGATTGACGATATTGAAGCTTCCAACGAAGACGAAGCATGGGAATTGGCGCGCGTAGATTATATTTGGGAAGATTACCTTAAAGATTTTGATGTAGAGGAGATTGACAATGATGATGCTTGACCTACCAAAGAAAGAAGTTAACGCTATACTGGTAGCACTTGACGCAGAGATTGAGATGCAATTAGGTGGCAGACCTGTTGACTGGGAACGATTTCCAGAGGTTGCCGCACTGTTGATGGCGTATTATAACACACGTTGTAAGTTTGAGGAGATTGATAATGTTTGACCCAGATAAAACCTATGGTGCAGTGATATGGGATATGTCGATAGCCGTAACGGATTTTGAAGCGGATGATTATGTCCGTAATGAGGATGACACAGTCAAGCTGTTTAACATGCCCAACTACGACTACTCATACATCTGTGATGACCTAAATGTAAATACCTTAGTCGGGCATGAACGTGAGGGAAGCGACGTAATGGTTTTGCACAACGCGGTTTTTACTGTAAAAGATTTGAGAGCGCGTCTTAACCAAGTTGGACTACCCTTTGATGAAGTTTATAGCGGTGCAGAGGGTATAATTTGTTTAGCGTTTGCAACAGATGATGAGGAGTACAATGATGAATGATACACCAACAATGTATATAGATGGCGAATACTTCCCCGCTAAGTGGGAGTGGCATGATAATGATGTGCTTTCACAGTGGGTGCTGGTACCACTAGAGGAGAATGATAATGATTAAAGTATACAAACTAATCATGGACAGCAGATACAACCCACTGTCACGCATACCAGACAACAACACACGGCACATGGTAATGCAAGTGCTGGCATGGATGTGGTGTATTATCTTTGGTATGTCTGTGGGTTCTGTTACTGTCTTTGGTGTCAGTGCCGTAGCACACGCCTTGCTGATAGCTGGTGTGTTTATTACTACAGGTATATTTGAAACAGCCAGACGTAGGCCACAGTATTTTGGCGGTCTGGGTAGAGGCAGAGGAGGTGAACATGATTGAACAAGACCGCAAGAAACTACTGAAAGTAATCAATTTAATAAAAGATATTAACACAACCACCGATGATAAAATGCTTATCACATACAACCAAGTGTGTGAATTGGAAGAAGCTGAATATGTATTGCGTGATATTGGTGTATTCTCCAAGACTAAGAATTGGGCAGACTATGAGTACGCCGAAGATGTACGGGATGACACCGATGAAAACGACTAGGTGCATTGATTGTGACGGGGAAGGCACATTGGAAACAGAACGTGCTTGCCCTGACCCGATACGCGGCGGGGAACTTGTCGGCGTAGTTGTAGAGTGTTGGTACTGTGATGGTACAGGTGAAATTACAGATTATTATGCAAAAGAGGATGACTTAGATGGGTAAAGTAAAAGACTGGCTAATTGAAATGCAAGAAGACGCAACGTGTATGACCCGTGACGAATGGATTGACAAACACGGCGAGTCCGTAATAGATGTGTACAACGACTTAAACAGAGACAAACAAGGTGAACTGTTCGATGTACAAACCACCCCCCTATCCGACACCTGACGTTGACCCACGCTTGACAAACGTGATGACGCAAATGAAAACATTACGCAGACAAATTGACGACGCTGACTGGCACGACAAACCCGTGACAAACGCACAACGTGACAAACTGTCTACACTAAAACGTCTGGCAAACAAGGGGACACTATGGTTACCAAACTTTTGACAAATGACAAACGCGGTGACACTAAGACAAACAGGACGACACTATCGCGTGACTACCTGTGCGATGATTGCTATGAACCCGCTATGGTAAAGACGGGCGGCGGGCTATGGTGTCCAAAGTGTTACCTTAAAAAACAAGGCCACAAAATAAAACCACTTGACCACGGGGGATATTACCCGTAAAGCTTGTTTTAGTACGCACAACAAAACAAGGTAACAAGCCATGAAAAAGCGAATCCACGTAAACCAGCATATCATTCGCAGTAATGCCCGCAATTTTGACAACAAACCCGTTATCACTGTAAAAACCAGTCGCGGCAATGTCTATTGTCACGCGGTAAAGATTCTGGGGGAATCAACGGTTATCTATTCACCTGATAAGCCGCTATCTTGCGGGGCGAAAGTTTGGATAGAAACAAGCGCAGATGTGGAGATGACGCAATGAAAAAGGCAGATATAAATAAACCAGCTTTCACCATGTATCCTAAATCCGTAAAGTTTTTGGGTGATTATCCGCACAAGGTATTAAAACAATCTAAAAACAAAAAACTATCAAAAGATAAATTGCCCGTAATCAAAAAAGGCGAATTCAAGGGTTATGTAATCTATACATTGACTTTAGAAGAACGCGCCACTTGTCCACGTGAATGCTATCACTGGGATGATTGCTACGGTAATAACATGATGTTCGCGCATCGTATTGAACACGGCGAACAATTAGAACGGCGCATATCATTAGAAGTAAAAGAATTGTGTGAAACGTATAAAGGCGTCATAATCCGTTTACATGTTTTGGGTGACTTTTATTCTGTGCAATATGTCGAACTGTGGCAGTCATTGCTTGCCCGTTTTGATAACTTGGCAGTGTGGGGATTCACGGGGCGAACCTATACCAGCGACATAGGGCGGGCTATCAAAACAGTAAAAGACTTGTTCGGTTCGCGGTTTTCGGTTCGGTTTAGCAACGCACCTGACATTAAGTTTTCAGCAAATAGCGCGGATTTGTACAAGCCAGTAAAAGGCGAAAGCTTGGTCTGTCCTGAACAGACGGGCAAGTCTGAATCTTGCGCCACTTGTACTGTTTGCTGGTCTGCACCTGATAAACAAGTTTTGTTTTTAACCCACTGAGACAAACGGGGCGACACTAAGTTTTATGGGGATAGTCTGGAAGTTACCTTGCACAGTTTTTTCGGGGGCGGGGTCGGACGGGACTGTCGGCGGTGGTTGCGAGTCGCGGGGCGATCACCAACAAAATAAAAATAAATGTAGCCCGGCACGTCCATTTATTAATTAGTTGTGCTACATTTATTAATGTGATTAGATTCACGAACTACCACATAACAACAACAAAGGAATAAAAGAACATGTTTGATCTTATACCTAGTGAAGTGAAGGAAATCAGGACAGGCAGTTATGAACTGAAACATAAAGACATTGCCAACACGTCATTGTTTAGTGACTTTGGCGGGGTGTCACGGGTGCCACTTGAGGCACTGGTTCCCTATCAAGACGATACTGTACTGATTGAGCCAGTACGAATAAAAGGCTATGATGCCTTGATGAATACAAAAACAGGGGCTGTTTTGGATACAAGGCCAGTCTCTAAGACTTATAATCTAGTGAGCCATGATAGGCTGTTTAATCGCCATGCTGAATTGATGGATGGCGGCGAACTGCCACTAAATAATATTGACGTTGTTGACAGACTTTTCGATGATGGCGTCCGCGCACATCGGACGGTGTATTTCAACGATCTGGAAAGCGGTATTGGTGACGGTTCTGACTTGGTACGGTGTCGCATGGATATATTTAATTCGATAGATATGTCTTGGGCGTTTCAAGTGTTTAGCGGTGCTTATCGTGATTTGTGCCGCAATACGCTTGTATTTGGTGGTCAAAAATCCTACCAGCAACGGGCAAAACATACCGCGAACTTATCGCCTGATGCCATGATAAGCAAAGCAGGTAACAGTCTTGATATGTGGACAAGCCAACGGGAACTCATGGAAAAGTGGACAAAGGCCAAGTTAACCCGTGAACAGTTTGGGCAGATATTAGCCGAAACGGTCTGCTATAAAAACACGGCGGCAACCCGCGCAGAACAAGGTAACCCAGTAAATGAAAAACTGATGAACTATCTGCTTTACCGTTTTGAGGAAGAAATCCCAGAACTAGGCCAGACGTTTTGGGCGGCATATAATGCTCTCACTCATTGGTCTACCCATACAAATGAAACATGGACGGGTGACGATGGTATAGAACGTGCCACAGGCCGTAAAAGCCAGCGTATGGAAGTGACCCAGCGCGTACGGGGCGAACAGGTGCGTAATGTTACTGAATCCCCATCTTGGAAGTATCTGGAAGGAATAGCGGCTTAATGCTTGAAATAGTCTTGTTTGTTTATCGGTCTGCGGTGCTGATATTCTTGTGCTTATTAATTGCCGCGTTTTTGCAAATATCCTAATGCCCAATGTGGCAGAAAGAACTAACAACATGTCTAAATATTTACCGAAAGAATTGATTGCCCGTTTTAGTGAATTGTCTGATGACTTTGAAGCAGTCATTAGGGCAGATGAACGCCAACGCATCAAAAAGCTTATTGATGATGAACTGGTCAAAACAGTGCGCCAGCCTATTGCGATGGGTGTAGCTACGGGGATGCACGGTGAACCGTTATCCAGCCAGCCAGTCAAAAAGACTAGCAATAAATACTTTATGAACAAAAACGCGGTTAAGGTGCTTGGCTATCTTGAACGGGGTTTTGTGGCAGTTCCTACTATTGCTGGTAATCTGAATCTGAAAAAACAAACTGTTTATGCGTATATCCATATCATCAAAAAGAATGGTTATAACATCCAGACCCGCAATACTGGAACCCGTCGCAATGGCTATCATAGAATATACAGGGTTGCGGCTTAGTCTGTTTTGTGGTTTAACAATGGGGCGGGCAGGTTTGCCCGTCCATATCAACAACCGATAGAGTAGGGTTTATCTAATGCAAGTTCAAATATTCGCACATGAAACACACGTTCATAATGTTAAAGAAGTTGGCAATGCTGTTGTTACAGCCAAACGCACTAAGCATAAGGGCTTTGATGTGTTCAAGCTTTATGGCACTAATCAGGATGGTTCAGCTTTTGAAGTTAACATTTTCTTGGACTCAGGCCAGAAGATATCCCAGATGGTAGGCAATGCGGGCGATCAGGATTCATACAAAAAGGCGAATCCCGCAGTCGGCTATAAGGTATCATCTGAATAAACTGGTTACTGTTTTACCTCCCTACTTAGCCCCGTCACCTAGTTGGCGGGGTTCTTTTTTGCCCACATGCCAGTTAATACCCAATAGCGTTGTATTGGCGGGATAATCCGGCGGGGCTTGTGTTCGGGTGGTGTTATGATTAATGGCATCAAAAGCAATCATTTCAAAATTACCAGCATGACAAATGACAAATTACCTGTCACGCGAGCGCGGGCGCGAATATATTGGTGGCGTTATGTGGCGGGGATATGTGGCGGGGTTGTCAGGCGGTGGGGCAACCTCGGCAATCTTGGCAAGAAGAAAATAAAAAATCCTATATGGCGCGGGCGCGCAAGGGACACCCCACCCCCCGGCATATGCCTAGCAATGTCGCCATCGATTTTGTATTTGAGGAGTTATCGGGGTAGGTAAAAAACAGTGCTTTGGGGTAACCCACTGGGGTACTCCCGGCATGTGTGCTGCGGGGGGGTGTATCCCGGCGGGTTATACCCCAGTATACCTACGAATGTTCAATTTGTCAAGCTTTATTTTTTTTTAGTTGACATTTAGGTAAAACATAGTCATAATAGGGTCGTAGGTTGAGTTTGTAATTAGCACATCTCCCCAATTTCAAAAGCACATTTGCACAAAAGAGTGAGATTGCGGCTACACACGCTCTACCTACCCCCATTTAACCGAAAGATAACCCTATGTTCACCGCAATGCTGCTTATATGCAACGTGTACATGCCTAATTCATGTATAATAGCTGAAGATTCGTGGGGGCCGTACGCTACAAAGGCTGAATGCACCACACGAATAGGTGTAATGATAGGCGAAGTAAAAGAAATAGCCCCAAACATGTTTGTAAAAGCTACACAGTGTGAGTTAACCGTCGAAAAAGGAACGAACACGTGAACTTGCTACCCCAACCCCAAGTCAAAAAGCGTGAATTAACCCCACAACAGGTACAATTCCTAGACATACTGTTTGAAAACGGTGGTCAAGTCACTGCAGCAGCCGTAGACGCAGGATACGCAAAGGGTAGTGCCGCGTGGTTACGAAGACATCTAGCTGATGAGATAGTAGACCGCACAAAAGACGTACTGTCTATGAACGCACTCAAAGCAGCCAACCGATTAGTAGACACAATCGACAACCCCGCCCCCGAACGAGGTGACGATCTACGTCTAAAGGCCGCTGAGAGCCTGTTGAACCGTGTTGGTGTCAAACAAGCAGAACAAATTAACCACAACGTAACGGCAGTACACGGCGTAGTCCTGCTGCCACCAAAGAAAGAGGTCGTGATCGATGGCTAAAAAACGTAAACTGTTAACTGAAGATGATTTGTACGCAGGTGAACCTCCTAAAGACATGGCTATGGCCTTTCGTAGAGTAGGTCCACGCCCATCTATACTTTTAGGTCAAGCTTTGGGTGCTTTCAAGAAGTCAACAAAGAAGAAACAAGAATACACAAATATCGATGGTATGAAAATAGCAATCAGAAAAAACCACCGTGGTCGCAAAGCGGCGGGATCATCGGAGAAAAACTAATGAGAAGTGATCGTGAAATACTAAGATTGGCTATTGAAAACATAAAAGAACTAACAGACGAAGAGTTTGATCGTCACAAAGAATTGAAGAAGATGCCTATCAAAGAAAGATACAGCACAAACAGAATGGCAATGGGTGGCAAAGCTTCTCGTGGTCGTAGCGCGGCGTCTAGCGCGGAGAAGAACTAGGTGGCAGGACGCCCAAAAAAGGACCCCGACGCACCCAAAGCCACGTACAACCTGTCTGTAAAGGAACGTGCGCGTCGTGCTGTCCAAAAGAAACTAAACGCAGCCAAGCGTCGTGCCAAAAAAACAACAAAGGCAGCAGAAGACAAACGACGTTACGCCCGCAGACTAGAAAACGATATAGGCAAAGTAGAGAAAGCCCTTGTTGGAAAAGAGACAACAGTTATCGACAAAGGTGATCTTACTGATTTACCTGCTGCGGTTGCCGACCTCGTTGAAGATAGCGAAGTTGTATTCCAGCCGAACCCCGGTCCCCAAGAAGAGTTCCTTTCCGCTGGTGAACGTGACGTGTTATACGGCGGGGCTGCTGGCGGCGGTAAGTCGTTTGCCCTTCTTGCCGATCCTCTTCGTTACTGCCACAACCCTAACCATCGTGGCCTACTGCTTAGACGTACTCTCGACGAACTAACCGAACTGATTGACAAGTCACGCCAACTGTATCCCAAAGCGTTTCCCGGTGCGAAGTTTCGTGAGTCAAAGTCTACGTGGCACTTTCCATCCGGTGCAACCATCTGGTTCACCTACCTCGACAAAGACAAAGACGTAACACGCTTTCAAGGACAAGCGTTTAACTGGATAGGTATAGATGAAATCACACAGTATCCTACACCGTACGTGTGGGACTATTTGCGTTCTAGGCTTCGTTCTACTGATCCTGAACTTCAGCAACACCTGTACATGCGCTGCACAGCCAACCCCGGAGGTGTGGGTGGCTGGTGGGTCAAAAAGATGTACATCGATGGAACACCAGAAAACAAAGCTTACCCTGCTTTTGACTTAGACACGGGCAAGCCGTTCGTTTGGCCTCACAACCACGAAAAGGCAGGACAGCCTCTGTTCTATCGCAAGTTCGTTCCTGCACGGCTGACAGACAATCCGCACCTTATGGCAGACGGACAGTACGAGTCTATGCTAAGATCACTTCCCGAAGTTGAACGCAAACGACTTCTTGAAGGGGATTGGGATGTAGCAGAGGGAGCAGCCTTTCCTGAGTTCTCACGAACCAAGCATGTGGTCGAGCCGTACGAAATGCCAACCAACTGGCCTCGCATACGAATGGCTGACTACGGGTACGCTGCACCGTCGTGTGTCTTGTGGGGTGCAATCGACTGGGACAACAACATCTGGATATATAGAGAATTATACGAAAAACACTTGACAGCAGAGCAATTAGCTGATAGAATACTAGAAGCAGAACAACTTGACCCAGTACCACACTACACTGTATTGGATTCTTCGTGTTGGAACAAGACAGGCTTTGGTCCGTCTATAGCAGAAGTAATGATGCGAAGCGGAGTCAGGTGGACACCATCTGATCGTAATCGCATACAAGGCAAGATGGAAATACACCGACGCCTAGCCGACAACCCCTACACAAAAGAACCCCGCCTACGTTTCTTTTCTACATGCCAGCACATAATAAAACAAGTAGCGGGCATACCCTTGTCTAAAACAAACAGTGAAGATGTAGATACAAAGGCTGAAGATCACGCATACGACGCGCTGCGCTACGGGATGATGACACGCATGAGTGGCTACGCATCAATACATCAGCAACTTAATTCCATAAAAAACCACGTACATCAAGTACAAGATGAAGTATTCGGATACTAAATGAGCGACATTCTATCCACATTAGATGCAGAAGAAAAAGCAGCACTTATTTCTTTTAAGTCACTTCGAGAACAGTTGTTTCCTGATGGAAATATACCCGACTACAAAGAAGTAAGAGAACGTCTTACGAACGGGACAGCTACAGTTCGTGATGGTTTGATTGCTAAAATGTATGATTACGGCGTTCCTGAAAATACACTATTTAATGATCTAGACGAAACAAAAGAATTTGCTGCTAAATTTCATAAAGCTTTTTCTAAAAAAGTAAGTTCAAAAGCTGCAGGTGTATTGTCTTATACAACGCAATCAAAAACTTTACAAAGTAATTTTGGTTTGAACAACACTTTGTCTGACCTTGAAGACCTTTCAAAAACTGCGGAAAGTCCATTTTCTGCTAACTTTGTAAAAAAGATAATGGACCCTATGCTGGCGTCTGCTACTAACGTTATCAGAAACAAATTAACTGACACAAGTTCTTCTATAGGCACAGGAAAGTTAGCACGAGGGGTTATACCCTCAGAAATACTTCCAATAATACTTGAACAAATTTCTGTTATTCGTAAAGCAGAAGGAGAAGTGGCTGCTGATGCTGTATTAGGTGCTATGATGGGCATGAGAGGAAGTGACCTTACAGGCACCCGTCAAACAGCAGAATTTGCTACTCGTGTAACTCCACAGCGTCCTTACTACGATGTTAACACAGGCACTGTAGTAAATCCTGTAGAACCGGGACAAGCAGGAAAAGGTCTAAAGAAAATAGGTGATGACCGGGTGTTAGGCCCTGTTCTTAGGCAAATTTTTAACAAAAGATTTAATGAAGCTGGCCCCACACAAGAATTGTTTCCTGACATGGACACAACCAAAGTTACAAGCCTTATAAATAAATACATTGTTCCTAAAATTCCAAAAGATGTTAAAGCTAACGCCCTTTTAAGAACTAAGTTTAAATACTCTGATCTTCGCCGTATTACTGCATCAGCTATTGCAAACGGGATGGGTGAAGTTGACGCTGCTAGAAAAATTATATCTCACACAGGTTCTGATGATGAACTAGATAACAAAGTTATGGAAGCGTTTTACATCGACGTAGATGATGCAAAAAAACGTGTTAAAAGTGGGCAGTATTTTACAGCGTTTGAAAAGTACATGGCGCAGTCTTTAGGTCTTAGCACTGCTAGTTCATTTGCTGCACGTATGGGATACGACTTTGGTGACTTTGAAGCAGATTACGGTGAATTAGATTTAAAAGGTTCGGACTCTGTAGATAGCAAAATAACAGAAACAACAGTCGATCCTGTAGCAAAAGAAACTAATAAACAAATTTTAGCCGCCACCGATAAACAGGCTGTTGTAGACATTGAAACACAGACACTAGAAAAAGAAGAAAAAAATCTTTTACAGAAAATAAAATTGAAAAAATTAGAAGAAGAAGCAGGAGTATCTTCTTCTAAGAGTAGTGTAGTTGACGATAAACCTGTAGCTGTATCTACCAGCGATTTTACACCCGATGAAGTAGATGAACTAAAAAAGATTGGAATTGATTTTTCTAAAATAAAAAGTGCAGCATTACCAACCGCTATAGTCGGCGGCACTGCAGCGGGTATATTTCTTTCCGAAGATGCAGGAGCAGCAACTGCAGAATTAGCACGGGATGTTGCTATTGATACAGCGGGAGAATTTGCCGTAAAAGGGCTTGGAAGAGTAGCCGCAGGGCGTATTCCTTTTGCAGACCTTGTTATTCCCACACAGTTAGGGGATTCAACAGCAACTTCTGATATGCGTCCTGCAACCCAAGAAGAACTTGTCTCTCAAGTGAGACAGCGTGAAGCCGCAAAAATGGCAACACAACAACAAGAAGCAACAGCCGAAGCAGCAATGCAAGAAAGCGACAGCTTCTTAACCATGCAACCATAATATACAACGGAGGCATTTATGCCAGACAATAATTACAACTACGGCGCGTCATACATAATGAACTCTGACAAAGAGAGCATTGACAACCAAGCAGGTGTTAACTCACTGTATCGTGAAAAGCTAGAATTTACTGGTGAAACACAGATGGGCAAGCTTGCAGAAGACATGCCTAAAAAACAGACTAAGCCTACAGTCGAAGCTTCATTTAACAAAATGGCAGAAGACCGTAACTACTTTAGCTAGGGACTAACTGAATGTCCGATAATTTTTTAGAGCCTGAAGAAGAAAACGCGATTCCAATTACGAATCCTGACGAACAGATGCCCGGACTTGCGGGCCACATTCGTTCACGATTTGAAGATGCTGAAAATGGGAGATTCTCCAATGAGCAGAGGTGGCTTCAAGCGTACAAAAACTTCAGGGGCATATACGACTCCACAACGCAGTACAGGGACAGCGAAAAGTCGAAGGTCTTTATCAAGATCACGAAGACTAAGGTTCTTGCAGCGTACGGTCAAATTATCGACATCCTCTTTGCTAACAAGAAATTTCCACTCGTTGTAGAATCAACTCCGATGCCAGAAGGCATTGAAGAATTTGCACACATGCGTACCCCTGCTGATGAAGTGTCACAACCACCTGCTGATCCATACGGATTTCCCGGTGACGGACGTACCGTGGCTCCGGGTGCAATGTCCGCAGATGATCCTCACACGCTTGGTACGTACGGCAAAGACTTTGGTGACATGATTATAGCGGGTAAGTCTAAAGTAGGCGAACCCCAGTTTGAACCAGCCAAAGAACAAGCCCGCAAAATGGAAAAGTGTATCCACGATCAGTTGATGGATACCAACGCAGTGAGTGAATTTCGTAAAGCCATCTTTGAGTCGTCACTGTTTGGTACAGGTGTCATCAAAGGGCCGTTTAACTTTTACAAGCGTGTCCACAAGTGGACTACAAGCGAAGAAGGCGAACGAGAGTACACACCGTACGAAAGAACAGTGCCTCGCATTGAACACGTATCGGTATGGGACTTTCACCCTGACCCCTCTGCTACGTCTGTAGAAGATTGCGAGTACGTCATTGAACGGCACCGCATGAACAGACAACAGCTTCGTGGTCTTATCATGCGTCCACACTTTAACGCACAAGCCGTAGAAGAGTGCCTTGCAAAAGGACCAAACTACGAAGATAAATACTACGAAGACACTATCCGCGAAGATGAAACAGAACCACACATTTCGGAAAACCGATACGAAGTCCTAGAATATTGGGGTGTCCTTGATTCTAAGTTTGCAAAAGAAGTAGGCTTTGAAGGCGCAAACGAAATGTCAGAGTTTGACCAAATGCAGGTCAACGTGTGGGTGTGTGGTACAATGGTGCTACGTTGTGTAGTCAACCCGTTTACTCCGGCACGTATTCCTTACCAGTCGTTCCCATTTGAAATCAATCCCTATCAGATTTGGGGTGTGGGTGTTGCTGAAAACATGGAAGACGCACAGATGCTGATGAACGGTCACGTCCGTATGGCAATCGACAATTTAGCCCTAGCTGGTAACCTTGTCTTTGATGTGGACGAAGCGTCGCTAGTTCCCGGACAGAACATGGACATCTTTCCCGGCAAAATCTTTCGTAGACAGTCAGGTGTGACGGGTACAGCCATCAACGGACTAAAGTTTCCTAACACAGCGGGCGAAAACATACAGATGTACCAAATTAGTCGGCAACTAGCTGACGAAGAAACGGGCATACCGTCGATTACACACGGTCAGACAGGGGTTACGGGTACGGGACGTACCGCAGCAGGTCTATCGATGCTAATGGGGTCTGCTGGGCTTTCTATGAAGACTGTGATTAAGAATATTGACGATCATCTGCTAAAACCGATTGGAGAAGCGTTTTTCCAGTGGAATATGCAGTTTGGTGAAAACGTAGAAGACATTACAGGCGACTTGGAGATTAAACCACGCGGTGTAGCTGCGGTAATGCAAAAAGAAGTACGCACACAGCGTCTTACCTCGTTGCTACAAACTGTAGCTAACCCAATGCTTGCCCCGTTTGTAAAGATACCCAATCTTATGCGTGAACTAGCTATATCACAGGACATTGATCCTGATAGCTTAGTTAACGATCAAAACGAAGCGCAAGTGTACGCACAGATGTTACAAGGAATGATGCAAAATGCTCAACAAGGACCAAGCCCGGATGCTGGCCCCGATGCTCAACAGCAAGGAATGGGACCCGTTCAAGGAGTACCTAGTCAACCTCAAGGAGTTGACGATTCGGGGCGTGGTAACGGCACAATCGGAGTCGGAACTGCGCCAAGCGCAGGGGAAGCTGGCTTTACTGGAAATGCTCCTGAAACTCAAGGATAGCTACGAGGCAGTCGTAAAGACTGAAAATTAATTTTATGGGCATTGAAACACCTAAACAAAAACAAAAGAAACAGATTGAAGCAGATAACAAGCAGCGTGAGAGAATACGTAAGCGTGTAGCTTCTTCAAAAGACTCCGAAGGTATCGTTCGTTCCCTATACAATAAAATACCCACTAATGTAAGACTGCTTGTAGAAAATCTTACAGGTGTAGACCGCCCAATTACAGCCGCTGATTTTACTGAAGATGAATTGGTAGAAATGGTTTTTTTAGCTGAAAAAACAAAACAAGCCAACAAAAAAAGAGAAGACGTATTACAAGGTGTTTTGTCAAATGAAGCTTACCTAGCTAGGACGTATAAAGACTATACACCAGATACAGAAACTAAAGAACAGATACAAAAGATTTTATCTTCTTTTAAAAAAACTAGGGACAAAACTTCTGTAAATCCTTATAATACTATATCAGTAGATAAAGGATTTTTAGACTCTGCTTACAGTTCATTTACTGACCCTAGATACGTTGTAGCAACTAGCTTGGGCAAGTACAACGCTTTTGATGTAGATAATAAAATTGCTAAAATTAGAGACACGTATAACTTTAATGCAAAAGAACGAAACGTACCAACAGATTTTAAAAACGTACTTGCACGTTCACTAGCTAGTCCAGAGTTAGCAGGGGAATACTTAGCTAACTATTTGGGTACAAAAGACAGGGACGTAAATATAGACCTTCCACTACAGATGAGTGCAGGTGGTATGATAGATTCCAATAAAAAACTAAACTTAGCAGAGGGTGGCATGGCTACGTATCTTACTAGATCAGACGAAATTACACCTGAACAATATCAAGAGTCGCCTATTGACTTTTACAACATGCCCAAAATTGAGGCAGAAGTAATAGACACGGATGATGATGACGATGAAGACGAAAAGCCTCCGGTAGTAGCCAACGTACTTACCCCTGTAACAACGAGTGGCGACGAAACTCCCCAAACAAACATTTTTACTCAAACAACGTTTTCTGGTCGTCCCGCCTATGACATAAAAACCATAGACTACAACGACTTTATAAAAAACTTTGACCAGATGGATGATGTCAAAACCCAAAAAGGTATAGATAGAGTTAAATCTGGTTTTAGTGACTTTTTAAGCCAAACAATATCCGATCCCGGTAAGTTGATAGGTAGTACAGCATTTTCAGCTATGGGTAATCCTGTGATGGCACCAGTTATGCACTTTGCAGGGAGTTTAAACAGAAAACAACAACTAGATACTGCCAGAGCAATGCAAAGGAGTGCTACGCCCTTTGAAGGTAACAAACAAATAGCATCACAAGCAAGTTTTGCTGGTAACATGATGTCAGTAAACGGACAAGTTGTTCACCGTTCACCCGGCAAACGATCATACAACGGCACACTTCCTGATATACCAGATGCAGGACGAACTCTTTATAGACAAGAAGAAATTACTAAGGGATACATTCCCGGTACAATGTTTGAAACTGAGTCGGATGGACCTGATGGTAACCCTAGTGGAAGCTTTGTAACATCCGGCAAATATGGACTACTAGACGAGGCTACGGCAAAAAAAATTGGCGGTAACTACGATGCGTACGGCAACTTTCACACAGCGTATGGCTCTGCGGGAGGTGGTACAATGAAAGCAGCAAAAGCGTTAGCTGCACAGTATGGTGTACCAGAAAGTAGTGTAGGGGCTATGATAAAAGCTATCAACAATGGCACGTACAGCAAGGGATTTTTTGGTACAACAAGAAGTGTTAAAGCTGCTGACTATTCTAACGACAGAATGACAGCTATTGACATAATAAAAAGTTTTAGTACAAAAGCGGTACAAAGGCGAGAAGCAGACGAGCAAAAACAACAAGATGTGATGGACGCAGCACAACAACGCAGTAGAGATGAAATTGATCGTTTAAAATCAACTTCAGAGTTGCAACGTCTTGCAAACGAAATAATAGATCGTGGTGATTCCGATCACGACAGCGGAGGCGGCGGCGGCACTATTAGTGATTTTGATACAGGTCTTAGCCACGCTCTTGGTGGTCGGGTCGGTTACGCACCCGGCGGTCCAGTACAACAGGGTAGCCCCGCAGGTTTCGTAGAGCGTCCCCCGTCACAAGTGTCAGAGGCTGCAACAGTGGCTGACGACAAGCCTATGTCTGTTAGCGAAGGTACGTTTGTTATTAACGCAGCAGCAGTAGAGTTTGCGGGCGAAGAAGACATAGCAGACATGCTCAAAAAGGCGTACGTAAAAGCAGGTAAAAAAGATATGGGTGGCCCGTCTACCCAAGAGATTGACATAGCTGTATCTCGCGGCGAAGTCATTGTCCCTGCTCACATTGCTAAGATCATTGGCTATGACCGCCTAGAAAAGATTAACAATCGCGGCAAAGCTGAAACATCTAAGCGCATTGAAGAAAACGGGCAGCAGCCCGCAGGTGCAGCAGGGGGTGGGTTCCTCACTAGAAAAAAGTTAGCTAATGGCGGCGAAGCAGACGACTACGAAGATAAAATTGTAATTGACGAAGTTCGTCGTAAGATGGATGTTTTAATGGACGAAGTAGCTGCACGAGATGATCCTGTAGAAGTGTTATCTAATTACTTTGAGTCTGGATCAGCACAAAAAGAATACGACGACGCACAAGCAGAAAAAAATCAAAGGGTACCAATAGGCGGAACGTTTTATAAGGCTACTGCTGGCGAATACAACAGAGTAAGCGTACCAAAAACTCCGACTCTTTTTAATTTGTTTGTTATGGCAGAAGAAGTTGCACATCTAGATTCCCTTAAACCCGGCAACCCAAAAACAAGAAAAAATCCCTACTCTAAACCAGAGTACGATCTTTTAAAAGATTTTAACAACGTGACTGGGGGTTTATTTTCTGGTACCCGGGTTATGGGGCAAGACTACGATGCACACAAAACTTTTAATAAAGAAAGTAAATACTTAGAAGAAATGCGGGCTAAACAAATTGCATTTCAAACAGTGTTTGGGGGATTGGCTGAAAGACAAGTTAAAAATACAAAAGCAGGTAAAACCATTAAATATACTAAAGCTAGTTACCAAAAAATGTTTGCTGACTATATATCAGCCTTTGCTAGTCCAGTTGTTAAAGCTGCTTTCTTTGAAAAGTACCCCGATTTAAAAAGTGTGTACAGAGAAACCCCGGTAGATGACCAGCTAAAAGAACAATCAGATACTGAAAGTACTAGAGAACGTATACTTCTCGGGAAAGAGTTACAAAAAAAAGTTAAAAAAAATTCTAATACAAAATAATTCGTCAGCTACCCGCCTAGCGGCCCTGACATAACCGAAGCGGCTACCTACAAGCCAAAGTAGCCCCGCAATGAAGAGGTAACAAAATGGCAAAAGCAAGAGGCCACCGTGCCAACAAACCAAACGATTCATTTGGTGCAATAAACAACGAATCGTTATATCGTGGAAAACACCGTGATGCAGTCTACGTCGATGACGATGAAGAAGACCAAGCGGTAGAAGCAACAGAGGAGCAAGAAGCGGACCCCCAAGAGGCTACTCCGCAGGAAAGCACCAGCTTCGTAGAAAACAAAAAAGAAGAAACCCACGATTACAAGAAGCGTTATGACGATCTAAAAAAACATTACGATACTAAGGTAAATGAATTTAAAGGTGAAATCAGCAGCCTTCGTGAATCGCTAGAAAACAAAGAGGTAGAAATGCCAAGTAATGTAGCAGTTCCAAAGACTATGGAAGAACTAGAACAATTCAAAGCCCAATATCCTGAAGTGTTTGATGTCGTACAAACCGTTTCTTCGCTCCAAACAGAATCACAGGTTTCCCAACTCCGCGAGGAACTGGGTACAATCAAAGAGCGTGAAAAAGACTTAGAAAAGCAAAATGCTTACCAGCAGCTTGTTTCCCACCATCCCGATTTCGATGAAATTAAAGTGGATGAAAAGTTTCTTTCTTGGCTTGAAGATCAACCTAAATCGATTGCTGATGGTATCTACAAAAATAATACGGATGCTAAATGGGCGGCACGGGTCATAGACCTCTACAAAGCTGATAACAGTATATCAGCCCCGAAGAAAACCAAAAAGGCTTCTGCAGCAGATGCAGTCACCAAAACCGCGTCGCGGACAGTGACTACTAATAAAACAGAAGGTAGAATTTGGAAAGCTTCAGAAATCCGTACCCTTAAACCGTGGGAGTTTGAAAAGCTAGAAGCTGATCTTGACTTGGCACGGGACGAAGGCCGGATTGACATGAATAACTAGACTTAACCTCAAAACTATAATGGAAGGATTGAACAATGGCGTTCAGTACATCTTCTGGATATGGAAACTTACCATCCGGTAACTTTGCACCAGAAATCTTTAGCCAAAAAGTTCTCAAGTTTTTCCGTCGTGCTTCGGTTGTGGAAGATATTACTAACACCGACTACGCTGGCGAAATTGAAAACTTTGGCGACACAGTCAAAATCATTAAGGAGCCTACTGTATCAGTAGCCGCGTATCAACGTGGTTCTGTGGTAAATCCGCAAGACTTGGCTGATGACCAAATCTCTATGGTTGTTGACAATGCAAACGCTTTTGCGTTTAAAATTGACGACATCGAAGAGCGTCACTCGCACGTAAACTTTGAAGCACTTGCCACCTCTTCTGGTGCGTTTGCTCTAAAGCGTAAGTACGATGCTGCCGTTCTACAGCATATCTCTGATGCCGCTGGTATTGCAGCGTCTGCCGTTTCTGGTACGACTCTGACAACTACTGCTGCAGCAGGTACATTGGGAACAGCTAATGCTCCTATCAACGTTGAAACAAACGACAACGGCATCAACATGATGCTGGCTATGGCTCGCTTGCTTGACGATGAGTCTGTGCCTGAAGAAAACCGCTGGTTTGTAGCACCTCCAATCTTCTACGAGAAGATGTTCCAAGCTGGCAACAAAATCGCCGAAGTCCAAGTGACTGGTGATGCTTCATCTCCGCTGCGTAATGGCCTTGCCATCAACGGTACCTTTGCTGGTTTCCGCTGTTACAAGTCTACTGCACTAAACAGCACAGGTGGAACTGACCAGTTAACACTGACTGACGCTTCTGCTACTCTTGCAACAGATGGCTCTGAGAACGTTGTTCTTGCTGGTCACATGTCTGCTGTAGCCACTGCTTCGCATATTGCTAAGACCGAAGTGGTTCGTTCAACTGAGTCATTCTCTGATGTCATTCGTGGACTTCACGTTTTTGGTCGCAAGGTATTGCGTCAAGAAGCTGTTGTTCGTGGCGTCATTGACTTCGCGTAAGGGAGACATATAAATGGCTACTTTTGACCATACCATCACTGGTGGTGGAACTGTAGGACATCCCGCACATGCGATTCGTCCTTACATCATGCAGTCAAAAATCTTTGACGCTGCAGATGACAACCTTACAGCTAATGATGTCATCAAGGTGATTGACCTTCCAGACAACTCCATCGTTCTTGGTGGTTGCTTGGACGTTCTTGAAGCTGGTGGTTCTAGTGTGACTTTTGACGTTGGTATCAGCACCGACATTGATGCCTTCTGTGATGGTGTCGATGGTAACGCTGATGCTATCTACAACTTTCACCCTACAGCAGCAGGTATTAACACAGTAATTGCAACAGACGCTATCCAAGTTAAAATCTTGGGTGCCGACTCTGCTGTAGTTCGCTTCCGTGTTATTGCTTTGATTGCTGACATTGGTGACCCAACTGCAATGGTCCAGACTGCTGCAGTCCAGACTGGCGTATAACATTAATCAAGGGGGCAGGGCAACTTGCCCTCTTGACTCTTTATTTATTTCGTGATATATATGCCCATCCCTTCAGGGGTAAACTACACAGGAGATGGCAATGAATTATATCACAAGCAATATTCCATATTTTAAAGCTTGGGTACGAAGAGAATACACAACCAACTTTGACCGCTATCATGGTGAATTTTTACACGCAATGGTGATAGCAGTAACTACTTTACCCATGAAGACACTTTCTTTTCAAGTATTGTTTACAGGGTGTGAAGACGAAGAAAACAATGTACACGGTGGTGCTATGTGGGCAAGGATGCCCTTGACTGCACTGGTAGGTGATACACCCCTAGAGGAATGGCCTACACCTATACCAACACATTTTGCCCAACCGTGGGACTGTCAATCGCACCATCATTCGGTATTTGTTTTAAACAGGGCAACTCCCTGCCCGTGGTTGGCTAAGATAGACGGAGAATTCTTTCCTGCTAAGTATTACTTTACTGTAGACTACACAGACAGCGAAGTAGCAGACGACCCAGCCCAACACAAACAAAGTCATGTGTTAGAACTAATGGATGCTGGTGAATGGACAGGTAACATAGTTGCACTGCCAAATAATAGAGTAAGGGTAACTAACCCTGCTTGGTTTGTAACGGGCGATGGCCCACCGGATTTCACTCCTAGTCAGTGGGTCCATCATTCTAAACAAGACCCGAACTATGTAGAAGATACAGCACGGGTATTTGATAACCTTTATTCGGAGAAATAAAATGGCATTAAAAAAAGAAAAAGGCGAACGCACTATTCTTACAGTAAGAGATGGTAAAATCGTTAACAGCGGAAAAATAAAACTTCCTGATGGCACATTTAGAGTGGTACCTGAAGCCGGAATTAAAAGAGTTGGTAAAGCATCTGGGGGCAAAGTTGCGTCAAAGAAGATGGCAGCAGGTGGCAAAGCTAAAAAGAAAAGTAAGGGCATGGCTCGTGGTGGTAAAACATCAATGAAATCTAAGGGCATGGCTCGTGGCGGCAAGATGAAATCAAAGGGTATGAAGCGTGGCGGCAAGATGATGAAGTCTAAGGGCATGGCTCGTGGTGGCAAGGCTAAACGCTAATGGCACGTCGTGGACTATATGCCAACATAGCAGCTAAGAAGCGTCGTATCAAAGCGGGTAGCGGAGAAAAGATGCGTACTGCCGGAAGTAAAGGTGCGCCTAAAGCAGCTAACTTCCGTCGTGCTAAACAGACTGCAAGGAAAAAATAACATGGCTAAGAAAGCACCACCTAAACCTAAGAAGAAGTCGAGCAGCCCAAAGCCCAAGAATCCTGCGTTGTACTCTCGCGTCAAGGCTGCAGCAAAAAAGAAATTTGATGTTTACCCTTCGGCATACGCAAATGCTTGGCTTGTTAGAGAGTACAAGAAGCGTGGTGGGACGTACGCTTAATGGCTAAACCAAAGGGCGGCTTAACCAAATGGTTCAAAGAAGACTGGCGGGATGTAAAGACTGGCAAGAAGTGCGGTCGCTCTGGTTCAGAGAAAAAGAAACGTCCCTATCCAGCCTGTAGACCTGCCAAAGTTGCCAAACGCATCACTAAAAAAGAAGCAGCAAAGAAAACTGGACCACGCGCAGTAAAGTGGTCTGTTACAGCTTCAGGAAAACGAAGGAAGAAAAGTGGCACCAAGAAAGCCTGACAATATGCCAGCCCGCAACAAGAAGAACTACCGTTCTACTAAGTCGGGTGCTGGAATGACCAAAGCTGGTGTAGCTTCTTACCGCCGTAAGAATCCCGGTAGTAAGTTAAAGACTGCTGTTACGGGCAAGGTCAAACCGGGCAGTGCCGCAGCAAAGCGTCGCAAGTCATACTGTGCTAGGTCTGCTGGGCAAATGAAGAAGTTTCCTAAAGCAGCCAAAGACCCTAACAGTCGTTTGCGTCAAGCAAGAAAGAGGTGGAAGTGTTAAACTTACTAATCGGACCGATTGCAGAACTAGCCGGAACGTGGATGTCCGGCAAAGTAGAAGAGAAGAAAGCCCAGTCAGCTACCAAAGTAGCAAAGGCACAAGCCGAAGCCGTAGTCATGCAAAAGAAAGCTACGGGTGAAATTGACTGGGACCTTGAGATGGCAAGGGGAAGTCAGTCATCGTGGAAAGACGAATGGCTTACAATACTATTTAGTTTACCACTTATTTTAGCATTTGTTACGGGGATGGAAGAACTTGTACGTAACGGATTTCAACAATTGGAGCAAATGCCTGAATGGTACCAGTACAGCTTGGGCGTTATTGTTGCTGCAAGCTTTGGAACAAGAGCAGCGACGAAGTTCTTTGGGAAGAAATAATGACTATAGTTATGGAAAGAGTGTTGGCATGGAAACTACTGCCTCGCCTAATGATGATAATGATGTCCCTGTCAGCGTGGAGAGTGGTGGAGTGGTTTATGACTCTACCCGAACCAACAACCCAACAGTCAGCACTGGTAAGTGTAGTCACGGGGGCAATGACAGGTGCATTTGCGGTATGGATGGGACATGAGAAATGAAGTACAACGTATCACACTTTCTTGACAAGCTAATTGAACACGAGGGTATGGTGCTTACAGTGTACCAAGATACTTTGGGCATAGACACTGTAGGTATAGGACGAAACCTAAAAGACAGGGGTATCAGTCCAGAAGAACTAGCCTACATGGATATACCTAACATGGCTATCGTGTACACAGAAGGTATCAACGAAGCAGACGCCCGTTACCTTGCTCTAAACGACATCAAGATTGTAGAAAACGAACTGTGTAAAGTACACACATGCGTAGACGACCTAGATGCAGTGCGCCAGTTAATCTTGATGGACATGGCATTCAACATGGGTGTGCCGCGTCTATGTAAATTTAAAAAGATGTGGAACGCTATCCACGAGGGTAACTTCGACGCCGCAAGCCTTGAGATGATGGATTCCAAGTGGGCAAGGCAGGTGGGTTCGCGGGCAAGGAAGCTTGCGGATGCAATGAAGTCAGGGGAGTTTTAAATGACAACTGAACGTGGAAGACCCGGTCTTAATAGATTATCTGCACAACAAACATCATCAGAACGGAACGAAAAAATTAATGCCCCACCGTCTATAGGTGACACTCTTCTCACCAAATTAAAAACCACTTCTGGTGAGATAGAGGGAACAGTCCCACTGGGCAAGGCTACTATAACTGTAGGCGGTGCGTACGATGCAGTTGAAACAAGGCAGTCTCTCCCTAAAAACAAAATGTCAATACCAGAAAATGTACAAAAACAAATATACAAAAAAGTGTCTGCAGGACTTGGATATAACATAAGCCCTAACGTAAAAATATCTGGATTTATTGACCGGGAAAGATTTACAGGGGGCAAGGGAAAAAACACTAAAACTGTCCAGTTTTCTGGAAACGTAAAAGGTAATAGATTTTTAGGGTCTATTACCAGCAGAGATGGTGAAAAAGTTGGAAGTTTTAGTCTTGTTATTCCATTTGCACACGGCGGAAAAGTAAAGCCTAGAGGAAGAAAGGCAGATTACTGATATAGAACAATGACTGCTCACGTTTTTTTGTTGCTTGTGTACATGGGTACAGGGGATTTTCGTAACCTAGACAGCAGTGACATGTACTTCTGGGACGTAAACGAATGTAACTACTTTGCTTCTCGCGTGACTAAGCGATACGGTAATTACGAATACAGTGATTTTATAGATGCAAAAGACAGAGTAACAGCGTATTGTGTACCTCGCTATGTAAACCCAGACGACGTAAAGGTGTATTGAATGCCCCCTAGAAATCATAAACAGTGGACTAAGACGCCGAACATTGAACACATCAACTCGCTTATCTATTCTGACCAAGACCTATACGAACAAGAGATAGAAAATATATTCGCTAAAGTGTGGGTGCCAATGTGTCACATTAGCGAAATGCGTAACGAAGGAGACTTCAGAACCACAGAAATTGCTGGGGTCCATGTAATTGCATGGAATGCTGGTTGGGATGTGGTAGCAAAAAGAGATACTGGAGTACATAAACTATCTGGTAATACGCACGTTCTTACAACTGGTTTTCCACTGCACTGCGAAGTTAAGCATGGCGGTATGGTCTGGGTAACACTTGACCCTAATCCTACTCAGAGTGTAGAAGAATGGACAGGCGGTGCTTTTGATTGTATTGCTGGTGCTATTGATGCTGAAGAACTAGAAGTGTTTCACTA
>Ga0181412_1000204_pt1 | contig 25565 bp, 13 predicted proteins | sample 35SPOviralmetaG_FD_130113 | JGI IMG/M metagenome (GOLD analysis project Ga0181412, IMG submission 130113) | Marine viral communities from the oligotrophic San Pedro Time Series (SPOT) site, San Pedro Channel, CA, USA - 35 SPOT_SRF_2012-08-15 | ecosystem: Environmental > Aquatic > Marine > Strait... | reverse complement strand
GCGTAGTACTATCTGATACATTAGTAGTTGTAACGTTAATTGTTAAAGCGCTTCCTTCATTAATACTAGTAGCAGCTGGAGTTGCATCATATGTTGGAGAGGCAGAGCCAGTTGAAGTATCACTAATAGTAATTGCATCAGTTGTATTTACTATAGTACCACTTTCACTTCCAGTTCGTATTTGAACTTGGAAGGTTTCGTCACCTTCCGTTGCTGAATCAGCAGTTGGTGTTACAGTGAACGATCCATTGCCATTAGCACCAATAGTAAAGTCACCGCTTGTTGTAGAGAAGTCTCCTGTATTACCAAGAATCGTATAATGGAGTGTAGTACCATCTGCTACATTTGTTGTAGCAACGTTAAATGTTAACGCGCTTCCTTCATTAATATTATTAGCAGTTGAATCTCTTACACCCGCTCTCATCGAAGGATAACCAAAGAATGTTTCTGGATATATTCTTATGTAACGAGCCAAAACACTTGTAGTAAATGTATTTGTAACTTTAGTATTACTATCACTATTTCCGGTAAATACATTCTCATTATCTACCCAAGACCAATTAGTTCCATCACTTGAATATTCTACTTTGTATGATGTAACGTATTGACCGGCGCTGAAGTTAGCTCTTCCTTGAGTAACTACTCCAGTTATAGTCTTATTTGCGCCTAAATCTATTTGCATCCATTCACTACCTATAGTATAGCCACTCGCGACTGACCAAGCCCCTATTGAGTCTAACATTGATTGATTGTGGGGCGAATAGTCGCGATATAATGATGAATATGATCGATCTGATTCAGGAGGATTTACAGTTCTAGCGAGGGTGGTTGTATTATACGTTGAAACAGGACCGTTAATAGCAGTTGAATCGATAAAGGGATTAAAGACGTGACTAACTGACGTATTATTGACCAAAGCGTCAGTAGTAGTATCATCGCCCCAATCAACAGTGCTAGACCCACTAAACTCAGGTATTAATTGTATTTCTACACCATCTATTAACGCGCCTGCTCGCATTATAGGAAGGCCTTGGTAACCTGTAGGAAATATTGTTATATAACGAGCAGTGACTGGTGTAGCAAAACTATTATAAATCTTAGTATTTCCATCTCCTTCATTGTCATAGTTAAATTCAGCTCCACTGTCAATATCAGTAAACGTATTCTGATCAACGCTAAGTACTATTCCGCTGTTAGTATCTCCACTTCCATCACCAGGGTGTACTGACCAACTCGTAACAGCCCATGGATTATCGCTATTAGTAGTATCTGAAATATAATACTCATCACCATCGTTAACAAATTCCCATTTATTATCCGAACTTCTATATCTTATTGACGAATCGCTTTCACCTGATGCTACATATTGTATTTTACCGCCATAAGTTCCATTTACTTCATAGTGACTAACAGTTGAACTATTGAAATAAGTATCGCTGCTTGTTCCTGCAGCCATACCACTTACAGAGAATTGAATAGAATTTTCTATACAATACTCTACTCGGTATTTGTTAACATAATAGAGATTTGAATTTTCGTGGCCTTGAGCGACTACTCCAGTGACATTTTGATTTTCTCCTAAATCAATTTGTAACCACTCAGTTGTGTTCGTGGAGCTTATCGTACCACCACTCCAATTTCCTGGCCACCATCCATTCGACGCTGAATCAAGTACGCTAGACATCCAATTCCCGCCATTCGATGATGTCATTGTCCTTGAGCTATTGTCTGGATTCCTAAGAGTACCTAAAGAACTACTATCATACGTCAAAAAGGTCTCGGCCAAAGATTCTCCTGACCACACTGAAACAGATCCTAACCTAACATCAACAGCATCGGCAGTCCCTATTTTTATACTAAGCGCATCAGTTAAGTTCATAATCTATCTCAGCCGTAATATAAAATGTTAAAGTAAATAGCCATATTATCTATTTATAATAATTATAGCTATCACCTTCCTATAAGGTGTTTATTTATTCTTCGTCGTCGAACGAAGGCTGCACATAATATTCCAAGTCGTTATCTTTTATGTACGCTTCGATTTGAAGAAGTGTGCCAGTTACGACTTTACTTGTAGTCACAATTTCACCAACCTGCCCCATTGTTTTATCGAATATTTGATTATCATCTGATAAAACAATCGCGCATTTAGTCGCAGTTAAAGCGACACGGTTTATTTGTTCTGTATATTCTTGAATAGCCATTTTAGGTGAATCCGTTGAGAGTAAATCCTACATCCGCTAAATCATCAACCGCGTTGCCAGTTGCAACAGCAGAGTGTTTTCCTAGTAATTTTTGGTGATTTGCTAAGGTTCCAGTCGTTGTCCTATTCCACGTGCCTCGGTTATTACCTGCCTTAATTACTGGATTACTATATGTTACACCATTTACTGCAGTAGTTTTTGCCCATTGATTAGTCATATCACGAGCTGTTCCTGTTTCGCCTGATGTCCCAGTACCAGTGGCGGTAAACACAGTACCTACAGCACTATCAGCAGCACCAATATTTGTAAAGACAGTACCTGATGTTACAATTTTATAACTTCTGTTCGAGACAAAACTGCCAGCAGAAACAATTCCTTTATCTTTAAACGTATCGTAGAGTTGTGTTAAAAGTATTCTTTTCGAATTTTTTGAAATATTGGTTGAGTTTAGATTAAGTATTCGAATACTTTCGGGAATCGCACCTTCTATACCTTCAGCAGTGGTTATAGCGGTATTTTCTAATTCACTTGGCCCACTATAATTCAGCACTTTGTTTGCATTTGAGGCGTGGCCATACGTGTTTATAGAAGATCCAAAACTATCACTCTGCTTTTCAACATTATAGTGAGCTAAGCTCGTGAGAGTACTAAAATCCGGGAAGCCTATAGGACCATAGTCTGAGCCTTTCTGAATAATCTTAAAGTTCGTGAATGAAAGATCGCCAATGAAGCCCGCGACTATTCTTAATCTAATTATAAAAGTAGAACTAGGTGTCGCTGAAATATCAAAATCAATTACATTAGAACCTGGTTGTATATCAACTGATGTGGTTTGGTAGTACAAATCCACCTTAGAAATAATACTATCCTGTGTTGCTGTTTGCCCACTAACAGGGTTAACAACTACATCAAAAGTCACACGGTGTTTTCCAGCAATAAGGCTATTTGTAGAATCGACAAGGTGGATGAAGTCAGCATCACCGGCGGTAGTGGCGGACGTAGCTACAATCGTAAAGGTTTCTTCGTCTGTCTTCGTAAAAACTGCACCTTTTGCTAATGTGCCATCCCCAGCTGCTATTGTAGAATACGTTGTTCCCGTCGTGTCAGTCGTTGCAAAATTATTACTAAATGCTTTAAACTCTTGTATGCTTGTTGGCAACGGAGATGGCAAAGGCCCATTGAGTTCGTTTTTATCTAATCTTATGTGCGTACAATTCGCGTTTGCCGAAAGGTCAGGAGCGTTGCCCGTCAATTTGTTATTTCTAAAAGAAAATTCTTCAAGCGCGGTGTTAATACTCAGATCACTATTGATTGCGCTAATATCGTTTTCGCCGCAATCAATTTTTACAAGACTAGTATATTTACTTAAGTCGACTGTGCCTTTTAGTGTACCTACACTTCCTGTGACAGGTCTCAGCGTTAAACTCGTAACACTTTCTGGATTTGTTAATGAAATTCCTGGCATAATAATTAAGTAATAATGTATAATGTTCTACTATCTTTAGGCGAAAGTGCAGTATAGTTGGCCTGAGTAATAGTTACAATATTATCTATATCTGCACTTGAAGGTTTTAGATCTAAATCACTTTTAAGAGTTACAGCTTCAACTAAATTTGAATCAGCAACACCGCCCGTGAAAACATATTCAGTTAAATCACCATCAACAAAATTGCCTGCAGAATCTGGAGTCGCTCCATCTGCAACTAAGACTTTTAAACCAACAAACCTGCTACTAGCATCTAAGTTGCTTTTAGCTGCTGCTAAAGTAAGGTACGGGCCTGATCTTTTATCTAAAGATTCTTTCGACGCCGAATTAAAACCTGTTATAATATCAATAGCCATTAGAATTTAAATTGGAAGTTTTGATTGATTGTGGTTGTTGCATTCGATTTGTATATCTTGTAAGCAGTAGACACATTACTTAAGGTTGGTGTAACATTTACACTATCGAATTTCGTAAAGCTTGATGTTACATTTAGTCCATTACCATCTAAAACCGCTGAAAGATCTCCATATGTATTAGGATACGCGAAATAGATAAACTCATTTGTAGCATTTATTGGAGCCGTGGTATCTTGTTTTCTAGCAACCAATTTAGTCAAACCTTCAATACCACTACCAGCACTTAGATCAGTTGTGTCAGTGCCGTGAAAGAATGGATATACCCATCGAATTGTTTTTGTAGATGATGAAGTCGTTTGAGAAGAATTTGTAACTGAAAGAGTCCACGAGTGTTCGCGTTCTGTACCGTCGGCGTTATTTGTTACAGGAAATGCTGGCTCGTCATATGTTGTATCAGCGCTAGTAAGAGCAGGAGAACTAAAATCTGTAGTAAGCGAAATGGAAGTAGGTGTCGTATTCGTATTCCAATTAAAATCTAAATCATATTGTGTGCTTCCTGCAAATTCATATAATTCTGTTGAAGGAGATACATCAAATGAAGTGATTTGGAGTACAGTTCCAGTAATATCGTCTAAAGCATCTAATCTGCTTTCAATACTTTGGACATCTGGTAACGTTATAGTAGAGGTTTCAACGGCAGTCGTATGGCCTTTTGTATTTGAAGAAACAGAAGTGACAACAACAATCGAATCACCAAACGCTGGACTGCTAGTAGTTGTGCTATTAGTACGAGTGGTGTCAAGGTGTTCTATTGTAATAACATCGTTAAGACTACTGACACTTAAACCATCACCATCGCGGATTAAATCGAAAGATGTATCTGGCCCTAAATTTGGAGTAAGAGTAATACGTGCACCGTTTGCTATTCCAGTTGTATTAAAATCTGCATTTATTAATTCGTCGCTGTTTACTTTTTCATCCAGCGCAGTCGTTAAATCTGACTGATCTGTAAGAGTACCATTAATACTACCCCAAACGCCAGGATTACCTTCAAGATAAGATAGACGTGATTCAAATGTCTTATCAGAAAGTTTTACTACATTATTTAAAGTATCAAGCGCAAACAACTTTCCGTCTGCAACGTTAAGCGTTAACTCTCCTACACTTAAGTCAAGAGGATTCGGTTGAGCACCTGCTGTGGTGCTGTTTGTAACTATAATTTTTGCAAATGGCATATTAGTTATTTATACAAATTTAATTTATATTATTCAGTGTAAGTCTAAAACCTCCGCCACCATTACTATTATCATTAGTTCGCATACCTACAACAGCAGTAATAGTAAGCTCTGTCACATCACAAGGCAGATCGAAATATAGAATCTCAGGCCACGTCTTGTAGCCTGTTCCGTATTGAAAATCTGTTCCCTCGAGAGGGTTATAATCAGGCTGAAAAACGTCAATAAAACTACTAGTCCCAGTATTATTAGTAAAGCTGTAGCTTTTATCTGGGATCGCAGTTCCATTAGTCGTAAAGGCAAATCTCACGTACATAACCTTTCCGGAATCCTTCCGCGCACCGTTCCATTCGAGCTTAAAACCGAGCTTTTGAATATTAAAAGTGTCTGGCAGCAGCGCACTTGTGTTAATGGGGCCCCACGATACACCCATATTTTGTGTGGTATATCTACCTCCATCAACAAAAAAATCATCGCTTCTTGTCAGCGCTTGTAATTTAGTAGAGCCCTCATAGCCTGTTGTTGTCGAAACTCGTGGTATTTCCCACATCTTAGTTCTTACGCCAGTGCCGCGACGAAATAACTCAACAACTTCAACTTCTCGACCGGCTGCGTTAGTTGCTCCTGTATCCGAAGCACTGTTAGTTTTGCCATCTAAAAGTACACTATGAGGTAAACACCAATCTATCGACCCTCCGTTTGTGCTACTGACTAGTGTTTGTTCCGCCATAATTACTAAACTGTTATAGTAAGAACCCGTGTTGCGCTGTCGTAGGATGCAGTTACACTCGAGCCAGCAGACCCAGTATATCCTCGATATCCTCGAGGTCCTTGGACCAAGCTTTTCAATTGGAGAAGTCCAGACTCACTAAATTTAAAATGTTCTGCATCTGCCGCTACGTTCAACGCAGTACTAAATAGATTGATTTTGTCGCTATCATTACCTTGCGCGTTTTGCACGTTTATACCATTACCAGCGTGTATACTTACCTGTTGCACATCATCAGGAAGAACCTTAATGATATATTGCGTTACGAGATATGGCTGCATAACATTAACACTGCCCGTCACGCTCGCGGATGCACCAGATAATGTACCAGATAACGTACCAGCGCCGTGTGAGTGCTCGACATCTGCATCCTGCGAAGAAGAAGTAATAGTACCAACAGGTATGTTACTACCGCGATTTGCGCCGTAGAAGGAGGCGTTCTCCTGACCTACGCCTGTGTCAGCTCCTATTATAAATTGATTACCAAATCCTGGTATCGATGGATCACCCTTCGTGTTAACATTGTAGCCGCCATTCCTACTAATTGCTGATCCGAAAGTCGCGTTACCTGCGAAAGTAAGGCCATCATGACTATGAGCCTTAACACCAGTCTGGTCGCCAGTAAGCTTATGACCAGCTGTACTGCCACTTATAGTCACGCTACCAGTTACATCACCATTCCCACTAAAGTCTTGCGAGGTTTTTCCTCCCTCAGTTCCAACACTAAATCCTGTCCCTGCACCTACAGTAACTTTACCGTTAAGATTAGGTAATTTAAAGTTATTTCCTGAATTTGCAGTACCGTATTTATTACTTATTATTCCAAAAAGCTCTGAATACGTATTCTTAGACACATTCTCGCCATTACAGAATTTCCATTTTCCATCAGCAGGTAAAGATGTACCAGCCCACGGCATAATCGTACCAACAGGGACTATATCATTAAACACAAGTGTACTTAAATTTACACTACCTGATCCACCCGCAACTTCTTCCCAAGTTAAATTGCCTTGCGAGTCTGTTCGTAAATATCTACCTCCAGTATAACTGGCTGGCCAAGTATAATCTTGGTTTCGCAGCTTCATTTGGCCCGTTTGTATAGTAAGTTTGGTTGCGCCTTGACCACTTATATCAACCCCTCCGTTATACACGGAAAGGCCGCGGCCTGCCAAAAGCAAGTTCCCGAAAACTTTACTTCCGAAAATACTCTCGTTTCCAGTCAAACTAACCTTACCGTCGATCCTATCGCTATGTGCCGCGTTTACGGCCTCTAAGGAGTCTAATTCCGTTTGCAAACCAGTTACATTAGCAATTACGTGACTGTGATTAGTATCAGCCTTCGTCGATAAATCAATATTTGCTATAGTCTCCGCTACGTCCGCTTCGATCGATGCGAAATCGCTGCCAAGTTGATTAGTTTTAATCCTCCACTGATCAAAAGTATCAGTTTGTTCTACTGGTATAAAATCTGCCATACTCTTATTTATCTATTTTTTCAGTCAATGTTTTTACTAAAGATGCTAATTCAGAAACCTGAGATTTCAAATCTTGTAGTTCGGTTTCTTTTTGTTTACGAAGTTGTTTACGTTTTACTACTTGAGAATAAGCGTTAGAATCGCGATTTAAGATAGCGCCGGTGAACATGTCTTTCTCAAGATTTGTGTTATTCTTTACTATTTTTCTTTGTGCCATATTAATCGAATGTTGCGATTGCTCTAAAGTCTCGTACTGTTGGTACATTAACAATGTCTGTTGAAGTTAATACAATTTTCACTGCAAAGGCCGTAAATTCTAAACCAAACCTTGGATCTGCAGGCCCAGGATTATCATCTTCTAAAGCTTCTGCGTCGAAATCGTATTCAATCTCAGAGTATCTTCCATTCGAATTGACAGGAATATTCTTAGTAGGTCTAATTTCTTCCCATGGGACATCGTCATATTGCGAATCATCTATCTTCAGCTTAATAAGAACTCGAATATTAGAACCAACGCTCGGTCTATTACCCAAAAGATAAATATTTAATCTATCGGCAGGATCGTTAAGTGTCACTGTGCGTGTAATGTATTGAACGTCTGCTGTGCTTGAATCATCGAGGTAAGCGAATCCATCATCAATACGTCCATCATTAGCAGATACACGTGTATCAGTAGTTTCTCCTATAACAAGACCCTGTAATGAAGCAACTGTAAATGTTACATCAGGAGCTCCGCCGCCACCTAATAAACTATCGGGAATAGTGACCACTTCATCTACAGAGTAACCAGTACCACCAGAAACAAGAGTAATATCACTTACATTGCCAGTTGTTGCATCAACAGTAACACTAAATGTTGCTCCTCCGCCAGTAGTGCCGGCACCTACTACTGGATTATAAGTAGAAGCTGTGCGGCTAGAATTAGCAGCAGTAGTAGTAGCGTTGATACCTGTAATTATACCGCGGTCAGAGCTAATAATTCGTGATACTGTTGGATTATTGATAATATTACTTATTCCTAATAGCGATAATCGTGAAAGATCAAATAGAGGAGCTATATACTCAGACGTAGTCGATAAAACAGTAGTAAGTTGAACCTGGGATGCATTTGCAACTGTAATTGGCGCAGCTAAATATTCCGTGCTATTAAAATTAATAGGATATGAAGCACCGGAAGCTGAGAACTTAATCGAAGCGCTAGCAGTAGTTTTAGGAAGAAGCACATTAGATGAGAAAACCACGAAGTTGGAAATTACAAACGATGATGGAGTCCCTAACCCGTTAAACGTTATAGTTTTTGTTTCATCGGTGTCGTATCGTGCTCTATGTAGTGTGAATTTGAAATCGCGATTTTGATCTGGCGTCCAGGTAGATGCGTTCTGCGATTTAAACGATACACCAGCATAAGGATTTTTATCTATTCTCCCCTGTCCATTTACATCGTCTCCTCCGGTTTCTGCCATCCATAGACGATAATCAGGTGAGTTCGATAAAACAACGATTGCATATTCAACACCAGGCTGTAAGTAAACAGGAGCGTCATACACAAACGAAGTTGCGACTGATGCATCTTCTGTAACATTAATAGTATCAATAGTAGGATTTTTAACTACCTTACTAAATGGAACAACGTTCTGTGTTGGAATACCATTTTCTACAGTTACTAAATGTGTCGTAATAGGAATACTGGCGTGTTTCTTTTGGAAGAATAAATCTACTTTAGTAACAGAAGTACCAGTAGGAATTTCTCCAATCACAAAAGACTGCGCGAGTGGATCATAGTATCTAACATTTACATCTCTATCAACACCAGTAAGAGTACGTTCTTGAGATAATCTTTGCTGATCAAATTCAGGAATTCTTGTAGAAAGAATAGTTGATTGCTTTGTTTCGATTAATCCAGTCGCGTTATATGTTGCGAAAGAGTACGTAGTAGCTTCTGTAATAGAATTCTTAGGTGAATCGGTAAGAGTAACATTTCTCTCTCCTGTCTTAAATTTAATCTTAGCGTTATTAGGTATAAAGCATGCAACATTAATTCTACCAGCAGCATCTGTGATTAACTCCACTCTTGTTGATAGACCAGCTATATCAGCAGGTTCATCATTTAAGTAGGATGTCACCGCAGCATTTTTGGCCGCGTATGGAGTAGAAGCTGCTGCGGTGTCACCATTCCCATCTACGAGTTTTGTGCAATACTCGCTAATATCAACCCCATCAAAGAATACGTACATTTTTGTAAGAGGTTTAAACATTTCTCCGTGTATCTCAATTCTACGTGAACGAATGAAAGGTACGAAAGAAACATCTACAACTCTTTCGCCAAGATTTTCTTGTTGATCTCTAAAGCTCATAGTAGTTCTAATACCATCTCGTGAGTCTTCACTCGTCGTGGTTGTAGTCGTGATAGTACCTCTAAGTGGTCTCCAATCGTTACTCCCAGTTAGTTCTCTCTTAGCCACAAGACGAGCTCGTCGCGCTGCAGCACTGCCGTTCTTATCACTACGAGCAATCTGAACATTTTCTACTTGAGAATCAACGCCAGTCCAGTCAGTTTCCCATTCACTCCACTTAGTTCCAATTGCGCCTGATTCTTGAGCAAGAAATTGTATCGCGTCTGCAGAACCAGTAGAATTAACAATCACATCAGGCCTTACTCTTGTTTCTTTCCATTCATCTGTTGAAGGATTAAGTTTAATAACTCCAAGCCATGCAGCTAAATCAAATGGATTGACGCTTTCTGAAACACTCGCATAAGGCTGTGTAATTAAAGGAACTTCGGTATATGACAATGAAACAGTCTCCTGAGATCTATAAGCACTTTCTACTCCAAGTAATAAATTAGTTGTACTATAGGAAGGACGTAGGATGCCAGTCGCGGGTTCAATTGCACATTTATAATCAGAATCAAACGGGTTGCCAACGTTGTGACCAACAAAGCTATCTACAAGAATACCATTCTTAAATCTTTCTTCTCCTCCTTCTGTGAAGATTTTCTTTTCACTAGCTTCTTGCTCAAGCAGCGAAAGCGAAGTATAGTACTCCAAATTCTTTACTCGCTTTTCGATTGTGCCGATATCTCTCATTGTGTATCGACGATTATCGATGAACTTCGTAGTAATATCACTAGCATCAAACGTATAGGCAGGAACAAACAATTCATAGAGAGCCATTGAATCTCCAGGCGTTTGAGGTACTATTGGATCAAGAGAAGGCGTTCCTTTTACGACACCAAAATCGCCAATATTTGAAACGACCACCTTATCGTATCTTGGAAGAAAGACTTCTACTTCATCAAATTCTACAACTGTATCTGGATCCAGCGTACTTCTAGAATCAGTAGAATTAATGTAAGGTCTAAAGTCTAAGACATCAGCTAAGAATGAATTTCCGTACGTAGGAATCTCGTTATACTCAATGTTACCCGCTACATAACTGTTAGCGCAAAAGAAGTCACCTTTTTGAGATACCGTTGCATCCGTTGGACTATTCCAGTTAAAGTAACGATACACGATAGATAACTTTTTACCATTTAAATCAGTTGATCCAGTATAAGTGATCTTACCATCTTGGTAATAATTATCCCTTTGCCCATCATCGAGCGTAAACTGCGATGTGTAATCTGCTAATTCCACTCCATCCGCATCCACCTCCGTAATACTTACTATATCATAAATATCGAAATTAGGCAAGTCTATATAAGAACCACTAGTAAAAGCTACACTTGGTAAAGTTAGAGTATGTGTATAATTTATACGAGTCTTAGTACCTGCTACTGGTGTTGTTTTTTGTATAGGAAATATAATTGTTGAAACAGCACCATCGAATGTAAGTGAACCAGTTGCCGTATCTGGAATTGTTGTTAAATTCCTCACGGCCCCGGACGAACTAAGTCCAATATAATTTGAAGTTGCGTCGGAGTATAAACTATAACCAGTAGGAGCAGCTGCTATAACAGTTGTACCACTCAAGCCAGTCTGCGTATATTTGTAATTTACACTATCTACGTCTATTGACTTTACTGTATCGTATGGAAGTGGAAAAAGTAGATTATTGTCGTTTGATTCTAATAGCTCAAAAGCTCCACCGGACAGCGGTGCAAATGTAAATGTAGCAGTAGAAATTGAAGTGGCTTGACCGAGAAAGCCGCTTGCAATATTCACATCATATATATAAAGATGATATACACCAGCGCTTATCTTTTCTAAAGAACGAACTTTACATGTACCATTTGTTCCGGACATATTAATAGCATATGTTACGCTTTGATCACTAAAATCTGGCAGTGCACTTCCTCCTGTAATATTACCAACAACGTAATTACCAAGAGCGAGAGTAGCAAAAGATTCACCTACTATTTCTGTATCTCTTGCTTTTTCTACTTGAATCTCTTTCTTGTTCTTTAGATGAACTCTATATCCTTGAACATAAGCGATAGAAGGTTCTAAACCAGCAAGGTAATGTCTTTCGCCATAAATTAAATTAGTATCACTACCTAGATCAATCTTCTCAATATCATCCAAATCTGTAATATCAGACGCGCTATATCTACCTCTATTACCTACCTCATCATTTAGATATTCCCTAAGATCAAGCTTAAAAGGTTTCAAGCAATAGTCACCACTTTCTTCAGATGTACGATCAGCGAACTTTCTATCAAGTTGCGTATATTCAGTACGAGCTGGCTTTACGACAACATCCAAATCAGTCTTGAATAAAGTTATATAGGATTGAACATTGTCTACAAAGAAAACACCGGCGTTATTCGTAACAAGCGCATCGTCGAGGTCAGTTAAAAATGCTAGTTGGAAATCTATCTTATACCTATCAGCGCCAGGTGCGGTTTCATTCGGATACCCTGTTGCGTTATCTAATAGCAATGGATCAGTCACATAAGTAACAATCGTGTCTGTTACAATAAAGGCGACTTTACCATTTAGTGTATAGTCTTCTGAGGGTTTAGCAAAATAAAGTTCTTCCGCCTCATTATAAACAAATTCGCCATTAACGAAATATACTCCTGCCTTTGTTTTTACCACTGCAGCATGACCAGTTGATGCAACAGTAGCGAATGATGTTCCTGTATTAACTAATTCAGTAGGATTTTGACTATTATCATTTGGATCTACAATAGCGTTATCTAATTCGATTACATCAGTTGCAACGAATTCTTGAATGTTATTGCCACTTCCATTTTGCACCGATGAATTATAGCGAATAAAGAAACGATACGTATTTGTTTCTGCTAACGCTTCATAACGTAAAACTGACGCCTCTAAACCATTAGTAGTTTGTATCTTTAATATCTGATCAAGGTATGTAGTAATCACTTCAGGAGTAGCAGGAGCAATACCATCCAGAGTAATATCAATGTACTTGGCATTATTGTCTAAACTTCCCTCCCCATCGAGAACAGGCCCCTCTTTATAAACACTCTGACCGAACTTATCTATCTGTGACTGCAGGATAGACTGCATTTGATTTAATTCACGAACCTGAACACTTACACCAGGTTTGAATAAAATTCTTAAATAATTTTTACCTTCAGCACCAGTAAACTGAACACTATTGGTATTGAAATCATCATTATAAGGAGGGACCGCGTATGTTTTAATTGCCATTAGAATTGAATAACTAGTTTAATGTCTTCTTGCTGATTGTTGTTTCTTAAAATTGCTTTTCTATTTTCAAGAAAAAGTGCTTCGCCTGTGCCTGGATTATATTCGCCTTGTCCTAAAGTACTTATTGCATAGTTTGTGCTGGTCGTTCCAGCAGGTGTTGTAAAATTAACATTTCCACTTGCAAGGAAAGGTTTTTCGTTAATTTCTCCACTTGAATTTTGGTGATAATACACTCGATTAGTGGTTGTATCAACATAATCTAAATACGCTTTTGCTGCGTTTGTCTGGTGTTCGATAACTGTACCAGCGTCTACAGGTATTCCACTTACATCACTTACATTAGACAATTCCAAATATTGGAGAGTATCAAATATACTTAAAGATGCATCGGCAGGAGTATCGTTATCTGTGCGGGTTGCACCTTTTACAAGACTTACTTGTCTAAATGCCACATTGATTGGCGCTTCACCGCCTAAGTTTCCTTCGTATGATCCAAATAAACCGGCGTAAAAACTAGGCAAGTCACTTCTTGGAGAAAATCCAAATCCAGAGATTGGCGCAACTAATGGTCTAATGTCAGTTTCTATACCATCAACAATAACTGAAGCGTCTGCGTAACCGCCAGGCCATTGATCATTTGTAATTTTAATTTCAGTAATTGAACCACTTAAAATAGTTACATCGTAATGCTGGCCATCAGTACCGCCAGATCTTATGTTATCGTCTGTGACTATAGCACCTGTTGAGTCTTTTCCAACTAATCGAATGTCTTCTGTTCCACCAACGCCACTACCTCCATCGACAACCTTAAAGCCATATACAATACCTCCAGTCGCATTAGATGCATCTGAAGCTGGACTGCTGAGCGGTGTAAGATCAGCAGGGATGTCAACAAACTGATCTGTGTAAAAATTAGACGTACTATCTAGATCACAAACATATGCCCAAAGATAGCCATCAGTTTGTATGCCAGGTGAAGCGTATGTAGTCACTGTAGGATTAACTGAACTCGCAGTAGCACCGTCATTATTTAGACACACAAAAATCTTATCGACATTATCGACCGTATGTGTCATATAGCACGGATAATACGCCGATGCGCCGATTGTTTCGAAGTTAAAGATGTTAGGATCATAAGGATCGTAGACCTTATATACTCTACCACTGCGCCATTGGTTGCGCGGTATTACACTAAAGGTTTCTTCTACCTTTAAAAGAGAAATAAGATTTTTCAGAGTGTCTTCTTTTTCAATTAATGTATTAGTTGGAAGAGGCACTGCATAATTCAAGTTCGACTCGTCAACACCATTAAGTGTTGGCCAAGGTTCCGTTTTTCCGATACCGATAAAATAATCATCAGTAGTACTATCTTCAATATCGTTAATGAATAACTCTCTTGAATTTTTTCTAAATTGGTTTGTAATAATTGCTGACATAATGTTATTTATAAAGATTAATCGATTGCTGATATATAATTACTCGAATAGGTTTATTATAGTGTAAAGCTAGAGTGAACCTTTTCTGTTCCTCCATTCGTCGCGTTGTAACCAAACTTCCAATACCAACCACTTGGGACAATCATAGTAACCTGCGCTCCAGAATCACCACGCTCGTCACTATAGATCCGAGTTTGACCTACTCTTGCACCCCCACTCCCAGTCATACTTGCGTTCGGATTGATTTCACCTAACAAATATGCGATATCCGCGGCGTTGGAATAGATAGTAAAACTTACCCACAATGGCCTGCCAGTATCGTTATATTGTATTACATCGGTAACAGTAGAGTGTGTAAGACTGTTGTATTCTCTTGCAGGATCGAGGGCCGTGATATCGCCGCCAGAAGAAACTCCATCAACCGCATCAATTTTTGTTAAAAGAGATCGATGAACACCGACGCCGTTAGTCGTACTTAACATTCTATAATCAGAATTTTGTCCAACGCCCCATAGGTTATCGTCTTGATCAACTCCTACAAATGAATTCTGACTGTTATAACCGAAGAGTTGGAAATCCTTTATAAAGACTCTATCCTCTTTAACCATTTTTGTAAATGTGCTACGGTCAGTTAAATCGCCTGTTCCTAATTGGCCATATCCGTTATAGCCTGATACAAACACTGTTCCATCATTTTTAAGAATATACGCCGCAACATAGTTATCAGGGCCAAATAGTTTTACTTTCTTATTGTTTGTTCCTAAAGCAGCTATAGTAGTAGGAGAATTTCTCTGAGTTAAATCACCTGTTCCTAATTGACCAAGCGCGTTGTATCCAAACACTGTAATACTACCATCAGTTTCTATGACAATGGTTGAAGCATTTGTACCGGCTGTGCTTATTTGAGAAACACCATTTGTAAGTGTAACTTGTTGAAATAACAAACCGTGAGTCGTATTGCCTAATCCTAATTGACCATAAGTGTTATCGCCTGCAGCCCATAGATCTGTCCCATCCACGATAAATACCGATTTGTTAGCCTCAGTGCTATTGGCCACAAGATAATCTCCTTCTCGACCAGTATCAGCAAATGATGACTGTGATGTGCTATGTCCTAATCCTCCATTATAAACGGCACCGCACGACCATACTTTTCGATCTTCAGTGATTATAAATGACTTGCCATAAGAAACACTACTAAATGCAAATGCCTTTTCAGCTTTACCATTTGCCGCGCCCTCACCAAATCCTGGAATTTGTCCAGGTGACATATTCACTGCGTTGTTATAAGTCTGCGCTGATCCTCTTCCTAATTCATTCGCACCATTATTTCCCCAAGAATAAGCTGTTCCATCATTTAGAATAGCAAGACAATGCACATAGTAAGTGTTTCCATTTCCTACTGATAACCATGCAACATCTTCAAGAATCAATTGAAAGCTTTTTTGCTCGCTCAGATTGCCTTGACCAAGCTGGCCAGTACCACCATACCCTGCACCGAACACTCGTCCTCTATCTGTTAACACGAATGCACTAACTAGGTTATTACCTGAATAATAATACTCGATTACCTTTTCACCGGTTTGTAATGGAATTTGCACACGAGAGTATGAAGGTATTGTCGCAGGAGATGCGCCATTCAGCTGATACGTACTTCCACCACCAGAGAAGATAAAACTACCATCTTTCGAAATATAGCTAGAACCAAAGAATGTGCTATAGCCTTGATGATTCGGTGGATCAAAGAAAAATCCAAAGGAATTATCATACGACTTATACGTGCTAATTGCATTTGTCTTATAATTCTCAATGGTGTATTTCTGACCCATATTAAAATATGTGGTGTTATGCGCTGGACAAGGCAACTTAACTATACTTCTTCCATTAAGTTCAAATTTTATTGTAGTAGGAGTATTAGCATCACCAGTGCGTTGTTCAACTGTGAATGTTTTTTCTCCTACTAAGTCTGTCGAATATAGAAATCCAGTCTCCTCATATTCACTGCCCCATGTATAAGTACCAAAAATGGTATTTGCATTCCAATCAACTGTTATCGTAATGTGATCTATTTCTTCGTTGGATGAGGCGCCATAATTCCAATTATTTACTATGCTTATAACTGATTTAGATACATTATCTGGAATTTCAATTGGAAATACACCAGACCAGTCAGTTGCGCCAGTTGTGGTTGGAGCCTCACTCGTCCATACAGATGGATCACCCTGAAAAGTACTTGTGTTTTCATCAACATATCCTTGCGGGCTCTGCTCGGACAACTGTGAACCAACGATCTGAATAATATCAACATCTGGACTTAACTCAACTCGTTTTGTACATTGAGCTCCAATGATTTCGAATTCTACACCTTCGTCGGTGCTTCTATTAAGATTAAAGTCGATTTCAATTTGAGTTTGACCTTCATTAACTGGCACTAATAATACCTGATCTATTTTAGTTCCAGTAACCGCACCGAGATCGCCGTCGTCTATAAAATCAGTTTTTAATAAAGGTTGTTTCGAGCCACCTGGATATGATATAAACATTTCAGACTTGCGCTCAGTATTGTTAGCGTGCATACGAGCATGAACTCTAATAAATAACCCTCGAATATTTTGATTAACGAGTCCATCACCTGTTAGATCAGCAAGAGGAAATTGAATAGAGCCTGATATTTCATGATTCGCGTCATCACGTCCATCCGACTGCTTCCATGTCGCAAAACCAACTCGTGAAGTATTATACTCATCTGAATTAAACGTATTTGCAACCGTTTGCTCCATAATGCCTGGATTGAAAACACCAGACTGAGGATTGCTTTGTCGTGCTTCGTTGCCAGTAGATGTAGTGTCGATGTCTGCAGTCGCATCTGCGCAAGTAAAATAGCGGTGATAGTGATCTGGGCAATCTCTTGCAGAACTATTACCAAGGCCATACCATAAAAGATTCGTGAATGTAGCATTACTTGCCCCGCTAATTGGCATGTACTCCATGTCAGCACCGTAATTGCCAAAGTTTCCGGTAGTCCATTCCGTACCGTTATAGTACATTGAATCGCCATAGGAAGGAGTTACGCTTGAGTCTACATCAGTATGATTATTACTAAATAGCTTGTGCGGTGTTATAGTTGAAGCAGTAGTTTGAAATCCTCCACTGTTTGAATCATAAATCAAGAAGTCGTTTGCTTGGATACTCTCTGTTCCTACTAATTTATTAGCAGTGATGTTATAATCGTCTATCTTAGTTGTCGTTACTGCACCTGTTCCAATCTGTCCTTCCAGAATTGTGTTAAGTGATAGTGTATTATTTGCAAAAGTAAAAGCCAAAGTATCGATCTCGGTTTCACCAATCTTTCCTTCTACTTCTGCAGTAAGATCACTAAGATCATTGGTTAGTGTAGTGTCAGCAGCACTTCTAGTCGCGGCCTCGGCAGCAACGAGACTATTAGCATGATTTTTGGCCGCTGTAAGATTGGCGGAATCCGCAGCGGTGCGCGCTGCGGTTTCTGCACTATCAGCACTATCAATGTATCCTTTATTTACAAGTGATGTCGTAGCGCTTCCATTTGTACTCAGTAAAGTAGGCTGAAGTAGCGATATTTTATCGTCACGCAATTGAAGTACAGATGTTAGTGTTGCAACACTACCTGTTGTGGTGCCTCCCTTTAATTGAAAATCTAATAGCTCTTGATTACTGTCAACAGAAGATGTAATTCTCGCAGAAGAGCCAGCTCTATCAGGAATACCACCTGTATGATTAAATGTGATATTAGCATCACCGTAACCATCATTAAGTGTAAGACCAATGGTACCTCCTCCATCAGTGCTTGCACCCGAATCAACATATCCTGCAATAATATCGTGGCCCGCTCTTAACACCCCGCCTGTTGTCCACGATGGCGCACCAGTACTTAGATTATCTTCAAGCGCAGGTTTAAGATCATCTATTGTTGCTTTATACGTATCCAGCCCGCTTTGTCCATCTGATTGTACTATTGCCAATAGCTCAGTGCCAGTTGGAGTTGATGGAACCGCGTTCAGTTCCGATATTTTGATTTCAGCCATAGTTATATTTATACGATTATTTTATTTTATTTATTATTTTATTAAGTATGCATCGCCATTGGGGTCTGTCGCATCCTTATCTTCAGTTGTTATATCTTTAAGATCTTCAGTGTTCAAGCGAAGATTGTCTATAAGAGATATATCAATAATAGATCTTATGTTATTAAAAATATTTTGATTATTGAAAACCGCTTCTTCAAACGTAGTGTTTAAATAAGGTCCAATTTCGTTTACATCGAAAAATTTAAGATTTTGTAAATAGTCTCCGCGAGCAAATGCATTCCTATCCTTTGTTGTTATATGAAGAAGATGAAGTGTCGATAGTACCATCCTTTGATATGAAGGATCATTGGGCCCAAGACCAAATTCGAAAGCTTCAATAATCATTTCAAGGAACCTTAAGTCTCCAGTTAACCAACCCGGCTGAAAGAGTGGCATGTGGTGCGCGTTAGCACTTGCATCTAAGATAGATGGTGGTGTCAAACCTTCCATCCAATCAAGATCAATCAGAGGATCCTTAGTTCTATAGGTTTGTTTGTATCGTGCACTATCAAACGTTGTCTTATATTGTCTTAATACTTCATCAAACCGCACTTTCGGGCCAAGCCAATTGTTTTCTAGAGAAAGTATATAAAGCACGGCCGCGAAGAATTTCAGGCCAGCGGGGTGCACCATTCTAATATATTCGTTTTCCCATTGATCAGAAGATAAACCAACATTAATAACATAAGAAAACTCCTGCCAAAAATCACCATCATGCAATCGATTAATGTCTGAAGCAAAACTATGTTGATTTTCATATGTGCCAATATTTCTTGGCGTATAGGTGTGTCTAACATTATTTCCCGATGAAAATAAATCAGACCTAGAATCTCCCCATCTTACCTTTTGTTTTTCAACTGCGACTGATTGAGTATACTCAGCCTTTATACGCACAGTTGGTCCAACTCCAGATTCATTTAATGTGGGGCCCGTAAATTCAATAAATGAATCAATTTCATGACCTGATAATATGTTTAAAGTATACGCTTCTTTTTCAGCTTCAACCAACTTTAATCCATTTACATAACTTCCATCTTTATTCTCAAATGTTATTTGATAAAAGTCTAACGCTATACCTATATAATAGTTATGTAATTGCAAAACATCGGCTGCTGAAAGAACAGTATTATAATACTGAACATTCGTCATAGATCCTTTAAAAGGATAACTATACCCTTTGCCAATTTGAATATTTGTATTAGAATCAACATCTAAATGCACGCTAGTGTCACCTGAAATAATAGTTTCCCAAGCGCCACCATCAACTGACACTTTAATATAGCCTCCTTTACGCGCCTGCTTTCCTGTCAAAGCAACAGTGTGGTATTCGTTATCGATTGGAATAGTGGCTTGTGAAGAAAAGTTCATAGCTGCAGATGAGCCATCAATTTCTACAGGTGTATTTACAAACGCGTTCTCCGTTGGCGAACCACTTTCGTTAAACCATTCAATATTTGCCGAGAACACATCTTCACTGGTGTCTTCTGAATAACACAGAATTACACCTGTAGAAGAAAACGTCTGTGTTATTAAATTCCACACTGCTGCGCCTTTAAACACCCACTTATTCCCATCATAATATATTTTAGCAACCGGCCAATTTTCTACAGTGCCGAATCCCGTATTTTCGTCCCAAGTGGTGTATGGTGTTGCGAGCGATGTCGAAGTCGCGCCAAAGTAATAAATGTTATCTACATAAAACGGTTTACCGTTATATAGTCCAGTGCCGCTAGCGTATGCAGTGTTTTTATAATATGTTTCTCCAGAGGATGCAGTATTTCCTAAGTTTCCTCGCCAATTGTTCATCGACTTAAAGTTACGAATACGGATATTGCTTCCATCTGCTACGATCATTGGATTATCGATATCAACAAATTGTCGACCTAATTTACCTGTATCTCGATCTATGTATAATTCATGACCTGCACGATCCTGCGAAATCTGTGAAGCTGAAAACATACCTTGATATTGCCTACCGCGTGATTCTCTTTTTACTCTTGCGACTATGGTGTGGTCATTTGTAACAAGCCCTGAAGACTGATTTCCAACTGTGCCTAGATTAATATAATCATTGTCTCCTCCAGGAAAAACAAATTCGGAGATTTCTTCATTATATGTAACACTTCCTCGAATATTCCCTACCCAAGGATAATCAGTATTCGATATCCAAGTGGCGTCTGTAGCATTTTGTTTACTATCAAAAGCAATCTGTAAACCTTCTTCTATATTATCATAATCGAAAGATGCATCAACATTAACAAAACTAGATAGTTGACCGGTACCTAATTTGTTTCCTTGTGCATCATTAACGTTAAAGAGAGTATTATTATCTTCAGTTTTTAAATCGCCGGATAAAAGATTACCAATGATTTCAAATTCTTCACTATCGTCGCGGGGTTTCCACGCGCCATCAGAAAGTTTAAATAGTCTTTCCTTTGGATATACTACAGTTACAGCTTCATCAAAGAAAATACGAAAAAACGCGTATAAGCTATCCTCTGATCCTCGAGTTGAATAGAATTTAACAATCTTTTTGTAAAGAGAAACTTGATCAAGCACCTTTGAGTTTGGCACGTTTTTCGCTATTTCTCTTCCAATACTATCTATGTACTTTGCTGAAACTCGATCAATGTCGTGATTATCGAGAATAAGATTTATTTCATACGAAGGAAGGCCTTCTGCATTTAAATAATTGTAATAATCTTTAAGTAAATGAATAAGACCTTGTGCCTTACCTATAAGCTGCTCGGGTATAAGAGTGTTTGTCCGAGTTGTTTCAAGGTTTTGAGGAACAACAGAATCAGAGACAGACGCAACTGCAATAGCAGATTGTGTAGTTGAAATATTTGTATATGAAACTATGTCATTAGTAACACTATAGGTTGCATACTCTTGATACGTAAAGTTACCATAATACGCGAATGACGGTGGGTTTGCAACTCCATGATTCATCTCATTTGAAGGCATATAAAATACCTGGTTCAATCCTGTAAATGTATGAGAATGATATGCTCCGCTAATCAATGACTCATCGGTATAAAGAGGATAAAAATAACCCACGGTTCCGGACGTATTCCCGCTATTGCTTTCACCTTGTAAATAATAAACTGCCCCAGAGACAGTGGGTGATGAACTACTGCTCGAAGATCCAGAAGAACTACTTGATCCAGAAGAACTACTTGATCCAGAAGAACTACTTGATCCAGAAGAACTACTTGATCCAGAAGAACTACTGCCCGATGAAGAATGATATGACATAAATTTTAATAGCTACCTTCAACATTCTTAGCGATGTCGATTAAATGTATTATAGTCAATTGCTCCAGAAGAACCAGCGACCGCTATAGCATCAACTTCAGCACCTATAAATGTTTTCTGAATATCAATTGAAAGCAGATTGTTTCGTTTTGAAACAATATCATTTGAAGAAGGCGAAACGTAAATGTTAATTGATTCGTTTTGCTCAACAGGAAGCGCGTTTAAACTAAGTTGGCCTTCTTCGAGAAATAACGTGCCAATTGATTTATATACTTTAATTCTCTCTCCAGCAGATGATTCACGATAAGCATACACATTTCTTCCTGCTGATCCATCAGTTTTTCTTTCATCTGCTAAACGATATGTTACACCACCAAATTCCCACGGGTCAGAAGTCATTAAAGATTCATCTTCATCTTCATCACCGTATAAAGTCATATCAAAATTCAATTGCATTGGAGTAAGATTAGCATAAACGATGTCAAGTGTTTTATACACAAACACTCGAATAACTGAATTAAGAATTGAAAAGTCACTATTATCAATAAGAGAAAGCAGTTGAGAAGAACGAAAGACACCATCGAACCTTTGTAGTTCTTCAGCGTTAAACTCTTCAATTGCTCCTCGCACTTTTGTTTCTAGTTGCCCTTGAGATAAGCTCGTACGATTTGAATCGTACTTAAGCAAAACATCAAAGTATAATCGTGTAAAAGTAGGATCAACTATTTTTGGCAGAATCGCAACTACTCTTTTTGTTTTTAGCAAATCCATGATATCAGCCTTTGTCTGCACACTCAGAAAATCATCTTCAACGGGCTTAGCACTAATAAAGACTTTTCCAAATTCTGGAGGATTATTGTCTTGTCCGCCCCAAACAGAAAGTGATTGAATACCTGTGATGTTTTGACCAATGATTGATTTATAATCATCGATAGTCACTGTTCTGTTTTGTGCTATAAATGAAAGTGGTGCATTAAATCGAATACTTTCAACTCCTTCACGAGAAGTACCGCCTGATGCCTTTGAAATCGTTGAGATCGACGATGGAGAAGCTCCAACACCAGCCCATTCAAAGATCGATGCGTTATTTGCATCAGCACCAAATGTACTCAAATATTTAAAATCAATAATATTTAAAGCATCGGGTTTTTTGCCGAAAACGTTATCGCCAAAAGAAATCTCATAATGGTTATCGTAGTTTTCTTGAATAAAGTAAACTGCTGAGTCGGGTCCAACATCTCCTATTTGATCAAATCTTGTGTATGACTGGAACGCGTTCGACCTGCTATTATCATATACATCAACACTCAATTGAGAGATATCGATCGTTGTATCGTTAATCTCAAAATTCTGATTAATCGACCCCTCATCTACAACGTACTTATTATGCTTAATCCGACCTTGATAAATTTCAACGGCGGGGAAAACATATGAATCACTTACTGTATCAAGCTGTGTGGTGTAATCTTCAATCGTTATAAATGTGTATGTTACATCATCAACAATCGTTGTAAACTTAAGACCAGACGTAATAGAATAAGTATCTCTACTTTCATTTATATCTCCCGGAAATGCAATTGAAAGTGTTGCCTTTGGTGCAGTAACTGACCGCGGAACATAACCAAGAAGCTTTGCACGTGAAACAACGTTACCGCGTATCTGAGCCGAATCAATAAAAGACTCGTTCATGGTGTTATGCGCAAGGATAGCGTTATAGTGCGTGTTATACGCCAGAACATCAAGTAATTGATTCAGACCTGAGCCTTCAAAATCCCAGTCTTGATATTCACCGCCAGGAAGCTCTTTCAAGTAATCCTTTAGATTGCTTTTAATCTTGTCAAAATCGAGTTCTGTTACGTTAAGTTGTTTCATGTCTATCTAAGTCGTTCTAAATAAAAGTTAATTTCTTCTTGAGTATCTGAAAAGATAATTCTAAATGATATCGTAACCTGATAGGCATTCCTATCAGAGTTATCAAAAACCTGCACGTTAATATTTGTTATTCTTGGTTCGAACTTCTTTAAAACACGAAGAGCTTCTTTTTGAATAGCAACCGCGGTAAAAGTATCTGCAGGCTCAAAAAGCAAAGCAGTAATGTTTGATCCAATCTCAGGTTGAAACGGCCTCTCCCCTTGATTCGTTAAAATAAGATTACGGACAGCTTGCTTCACCGCCTCGATATCTTTGAATGCAATTACGTCTTTCAGATTAGGATGTATTTGAACACCTAAAGGCAAGTCTGCATAAAGATTCCTTTTCAGAACATTTGAAGACCTTTCCTTATTATAGTCTGAAAGTATGTTTGACATATATAATCTATTTATAATACTTTCATGGTTTCAAAGCTGAAAAATCTCGCGCGAGATTTCGAAGACAATTTGAATATGCAGTGATGAACTTGAGCAGGTATGGTATGTGAAATGTATTTCTCAATTTGTAATGGCCGGTAATGATTATGCTTTATAGGCTTGCAGATCAGCCATAATCTGTTTATGTTTTTCTATCACTGCGACATAACCAGTAAGTACTCCATCGTGGCCGCCCGGAGTTGTTTCAACAAGAGCATCACCTTCTTCTTTGACTATGACTATTTTTTTATTCATGAAAGCTTCACGTTCTTTTGCTTCACCTTCAAGTCCATTCGGCATATAAGCACCATAAGCAACCGCGTGATTAATCGCCATAATTTGATCGTTATATTTGTCATACTTTAATTCTTCAGAGTGTGCAATAAGATATTTCTTGACTAGTCCCTTCGCCATTTTTCTTCTAATCTTACCAGCGTTGTACCAGTCAATAAGACTTATTCCTTTTGCCGCGGCTTTCGTGGCTTCTTTCCCTACTGATCCTCGGCTATTCTTAAACGAAGTTGCGTCATTATCTCTGGCAGCAAATTCTGTATCATTCGATCCTCCGCCCTGTCTGAGAATTCGTTGTACTTCGAATCCTTTTTCTCGAAGTAGCTCTGAGTATTTATTACGATAATGATTTAATTCTTGAGCTCGGAACTCTCTCGCGCGATGTAGATCTTGTGCAGATGTATCGACCTTAGGACTCACGCTAGGCTCCTTCTCTTTCTCGATTACGGTCGGCACCACTTCTTCTACCTTCTTTGGAATATCTGCAGCTACGGTAGGCTCCGCGGCTTTGACTTTCACCTTTTCTACTTTGCCTTCAGGACTGACTTCCGGCGCTTCGATATTAGGTACATCCTTACAGAAATCGAACTTATCTTCTACTGCACCTGCTACATCACTTAACGCATCCCCTGCCGCACCTGCAATATTACTGACAGCGCCGGTCACGAAATCGTTAAGATCTTCTTCAAAGTTATCGACTAAACTCTTCGCTGCCGCAACCTTCTCCATCATACCATCTATATCGATATCAGGTAGAGAATCACCCCACCTTTCTTTAAAAGCTGCCTTCGCCTCTACAAGTTCTTCTCCTACCTTATCACGTAACTCCTCAAGTTCTTTTTTGAAGTTAGGAATTACGGGAGGCACCGGAATCGCGGCGAGCAGAGCATCTTTCATCTCATCTGCCTTTGCCTGAAGATCAGCCATAGCCGCCGCGCCTAAAGAAGATAACTCGGCAACCTTCGCATTCAAAGCCTCCTTCT
>Ga0181412_1000203_pt1 | contig 25593 bp, 11 predicted proteins | sample 35SPOviralmetaG_FD_130113 | JGI IMG/M metagenome (GOLD analysis project Ga0181412, IMG submission 130113) | Marine viral communities from the oligotrophic San Pedro Time Series (SPOT) site, San Pedro Channel, CA, USA - 35 SPOT_SRF_2012-08-15 | ecosystem: Environmental > Aquatic > Marine > Strait... | reverse complement strand
CCAAAATCTGGTGGTGGTACTGCTTTCTATCAAGAAACTTTAACTCCAACTGGATTTAAACAGTATTCGGTTTCTCTAGAAACTCTTAATCCAGATGGTGTGAGCATTAATAACAATGCTCAGGATGCTTCTAATCTTCTCGAAACTAACAAAGAGTTTATTCAGAATGAAGCATACAAATATATTATTACCAGATATCCTGCTCTTCAGACTAACACTAATATTACTATTAATAAGTGTGAGAGAGATATTGGGTATATTGTAGATGCGGTAATTCAAGATTTACGTGTTGGTGGCAACATCAATAGTATTCAAGCAGCAGAAGCATACTACGTAGGTGGTGCCTTATCTTATATTGATGGCGAACTTAACGAGTCTATCGAAGCATATGACTATGTTAAGAACTTAATCATCGCTACGATGAGAAATTATGATTATGTAATTAGAGATTGTGAAACTACTCTCGGATCCAGTATTGTTGACATCGGCAATACTCAGGGTATCTTGGTTGGTATGGAAGTTAGGCAGTATGCTTACAATGCCACGAACTTTACTAATGGAAGACTAAATCGTAATACTGCTATTCCATTTACTACTGATCCACAAATTACTGGTACAGTATATGTAAGACAAGTTCTCGACTCTACTAAGATTGAGATTGGCAATACGATGCCCCAACTTAGTACTGATGCTAACAATATTTTATCGGCATCATATGGTAATGCCGTTGCTGCTAGTAAAACAGGTAGTTCAGCAGTTCTACATTTTGAATTCCCCCAGACTGCTAGTGGATCTGATAGTGAAGATATTCTAGTTGGTGGTTTCAGTGCTATTAATCCAGTTAGAGATAGTTCTGTTCTTCAGGACACGACTGCTTGGCCTCCTACTGCTGATGACTGGTATCCTGAATGTGCTGATATTGCTACTCTTGTTCAAGGTTATTTCACTGAATTTAACTTAATTCTTAATAATGGATTAACTCCTCTTGGCGGAACTGAAGTTGATGCTCACAATTTAATTATTACCAACAAGAATTTTATTGCTGCTGAAGCATATGCCAGGATGTTGGCAGAACCAGGAAATGGTAGTTTTGTTCCTCCAACTGGTGATCCTCAAGATTGTATTGATGATATTGTTAATGTTATCGAAACTATTGCTTATAATATTAAGTACGGCGGTAACGATAAAGTTTATGATGGTTCTAAACTATATGTAACTCAACCAAACCTTTTGGAAGGCGAACGAGTTCAATCAGTCCAGGCAATGCTCAAAGCTAGAGATCTTGCTATCTCGGTAATGAGGAACGAGAACATTAGTGTAGCTGGTTCTCATGGACTTACTCAAGTAACAGATTTTGGTGTTTTAGGAGATATTTCTGGACTTCCTGGTCAATATACTTCTACCGTAGAAGGTCAATCGACTGACTGTGCTGATATTGCCTCTTCAATTACAACGTTAACTTCCATTGTTACTCAAGGTATTGGAACTCCTGGAAATCCTGGTGATCTAAATGGAATTACTAGAACCGAACCGACATTTAACGTTGCTACTAGAGTACAACCAGTTATCGATACTGCTAATCTTGCTGCTAGAGCAACTGTATTTACTGTTAATACTGGAGGTGGTTCTTCTAATCCCCATTACTTTGAAACTGGAACACCTGTTAGACTTGTTCCTAGAGTTAGAACTGGTGTGGCAGTTGAAAGTGTAGACAAGCGCGTTATTAGACTTCCAAAAGGGTTTAATACCAATACAGTCTACTATGTAGTTGCTCCTGGTAGAACTACACAACCAGAAGATTATTCTGATGGAACTACGTATCCTGGTACATTTACTAGTTTACAAACTACTAAGTTGATGCTAGCAACAACGAAAGAGAATGCTGCTGCTGGTATCTACATGTACTCATCTGAAACTGAGTCAGTAGATTATGATGTAGAGATTGATCTTTATCAGTATGTTCTTGATGATAACTACAAACTTCATCAGTATGTTTGTAATTTCCCAACGGGACAGACAAATGCTATTGAAAGCGATGTACCTCATATCTTTGATGTTCCTGGAAGTGAACAGCACGTACAAGCAATCTTCTTCAGAACGTTTGGGACTGGATCTACATTACCACAGCTTCCTAATGGCAATTTAGTTGATATTAATCAAGTATACTATGCCAGATATTTAACAGAAAAAACATTTGCTGTATTTGAAACCAAGGCATCTGCTGTTGCTGGATCTCCAAGCATTACTTTTGCTAACGGATTTGGTTCTGACTTCTATGTTTTTGCTAACAAACGTGAATCTCCCGTTCTGTTCGATCCTACTAGAGATGACAGTGCTTTAGCAGCAGATAATCAAGAGACTACAACTGGTCAGTGGTACATTCAAGTAACTGATGATTATGATGTTGCTACAAACATCACTGCTAGAATGAATGAGATCGGTAATGACCTTAAGGATTCTCGTTCTAAGAACATCACATTTGAAAGACTTAAGGATGATAGAACTGCTCTCGATAGAATCTATCGTTTACGCTATGTTATTCCTAAGTTTGCTGATGGCGTTCGTGATCCTCTCAATGGATTTGTTCTTAAGGCAAGAACTGATACTACAAGAAGACTTGTACCTCAGAAAATTGTACTTACTCCAAACCAGAGTGGTATTCCTACCAGAGCATTGTTCCAAATTCCAGTTCAAACATTAGGCGGAACTATTCAGCAGCAACTTGGTATTGATACTGACGATGTTAACTATAACAACGCCTTTACATACGATCCATACAACAGTACAAATGTAAAACAGATTACTTCTGATAAAACTGATTCTAAAGTTGCTTTCAGTATTCAATCTGCTAGAACACTTGCCAACGGTAAGTTGGAGATGACTGTCTTTGATCTAACAATTACTGATGATGCTGTAAGAAATGAACAGTTTATTACTGTCAAAATTGCTGCTCCTCAAGGCGGAAGTGGAAACTTTAGAGTTAATACTTCTGAAAATAATAGTTTAAACAAAATCTTCTGGAATGGATTTGCTAGTGGTTCTGGTTATGTTCAGGCATACTTCAACCCAGATGGTACAGATGATCACTACTTAGTCCTTAAAGAACTAGAAGAGAACAATGAAGAAAGAGAAACAGTTGAATATAATTCAATTGTAGCTACAACTCTTTACCAACCTGTTTTAGATGCTGATAATGATCCTGTATTTGATGGTAATGGCAACCAGCAACTAATCTATGCCAAGCTACTTGCCAAGCAAGATAGTATTGGTTCACCTAATCTTTCCTTGTCCAAATCACTGAAGGAAGATTATCTCTATAGTGATAAAGAGACTAACGTCTTTACGATGACTCCTGGTGATGTTATCCGTGATGATGATAGTAACGAATATTATATTGAATCTGTCGAAGATATTGGTGAGATTGAAGATACCTTCTACATTTTTGATGTTGAAGAGATTAAGCGTCGTATTCCTAATCAGCAAGAAGGTATTTACTATCTAACTTGTGTTAAAGGTAATATTTCTCCATTCCCAACTGGTGCTGGTGTTGGTGAAAACTTCAGAAACTTTAGGTTCTCTCAACCAATTGGACAACTTTATCCTCTTAACTATAAGAACGATCCACTTTGGTTCCAGATTCGTCCAGATACGACCAGAGACACTACAATTCTTGATACTCCATCAACTATTTGTGCTGCTGATAACTTTGTTCATGGTCTCGTTACAACTAACGACTATAAGAATAGCTCAACAAAAGAAGTTGTGGAAGAACTTGTTTCTAACCCTGCTTTAGACAGATATACGTTTACAACTAATAAAATTGAAGCCCAAGGTGGTAATGCTGCTTCTGGTTCTGAAGATAGATTGATTCCTATCTCTGGTGACTCTAAATTCCCGACAGAAAATAGACTATATGTCGAACTTCGTCGTCCTTCTATTGCTAGATCTGGTAACCACACATTTGAGTATCTTGGATTTGGTCCTGGTAACTACTCAACTGGTTTCCCACTTCGTCAGGAAGTTGTTCTATCAGATATCCAAGACTTCTATGCTCAAGCAAAACGTGAAGACGGCGGTATTGTCTTCTACACGGGTCTAAACTCTAACGGTGACCTCTATATTGGTAATCGTAAGATCAACGCTATTACAGGTGAAGAGACATTCCTTGAGAGAGCAGAACTTCTAGAGTCTGAGGATGATGATGAGGATGTAGGCGGTCTTGTTACTACCTTTGAACTACCTGTTGTATTTGAACAGGAGATTACGGTAGATGGTGATGCCTTATTCAACAATCCAGTAACAATTAACGTTGATTCTGACGAAGAAAATGCTTTCACCGTTGTTTCTAATGTTGATACAGCTTTAGGTGGAGATATTACTTTAGATTCTCAGAACTTTAATAGAAGTCTCATTGAGTCTAACGGCGACGTAGTTATTCACCAGAACCAGATCTTCTCTGCTATCTATAGACTTAACCCACGTGGTAGTTCACTACTATCTGGTCAAGATTATAGTATCAGAACTCATGTAGATCCTGGTGCTAATACTCCATCTAATGCCAGACCCGATCAAGATACTTCTTCTCCGATTGGAATAGAAGTTCGTTTTGGACCAGCAACTGTTGATGAAAATGGAACTAATGTTCCTAATTTAAAAGCTAATCCTAAATCAGGTGACATTATCCTCAAAGGTCAGCAAGTAGGCGAAACAGGATCATGGGGTTGGATCTTTGCTAATTTCTATACAGATGTTACATCTAATATTGCTGAAGTTAGTGCCATGGGTACGCCAACGGGCAGCACGGTTAGATTTAATATGGGAACGAATCAAACTACTTCTGCTAATGGAATTGTCAAAGGTGGTATTGTTAAACTTGAAGGATTGGAAGGTAGATTCCTTACCATTAACGGTTTGAGAGTTGTTACAGATATTAGTGCTAACTACTTTGAAATTCAAGGTCCATTCACTGTAACAACTTCTGGAACGGATCCTACTGCTATCAATTCAGCAGGAACTAATGTTAAAATTTCTCCTTCTACAAATGAGTGGAAAGAAGTTGGTGTATTAGGTGCTGAGGCACTTAGAACTAATACTGAAACTCCTGGTTTGTATGGATTAGGAATCAATACTATCGCTAGAACTGCTCATAGTGATTATGAAGACGGATTTGTTTCTGCTGCTACAGCTCCTAGAGCAACCTTGGATGTTGTTGGTAATGCTTTCTTTAGTGGTAAGCAACTATCTACTACAAATTATCTATTAAATTCTCAACTTTCTGCTAGAACATTCAACGAAGTTGATAACGCTCTATTAGTCGGTGGAGATTCGGTAACTCCAAATAATTCTGCTACATTTAGAGTTTCTACTACAAATGGTCTTCAGGCTGATGGAACTGCTAGACTACACAGTGGTGGTAGAGTTGGTCTTAATGTAAGTGCTGGTCAGACATATCACACACTAACAGTTGTTGGTGATATGAGATTGACGGAAAATGCTCTGTTTGAAGAGAACCTTGCCGTAAATGGCGGATCTTTAACAAGCACCAGCAATAGTTTTAGTTTACTATCTGGTAATGTTGAGCAATTAGCATTTGCTAGTGACGCTAAAACAATTAATTTTGCTACTTCTGTTAACGCTACTGACACTGCTAGTGCTCCTCAGGTATTCAACTTAGGTACTAGTGCTGGCGATCAAATATTTAATATTGGTACTGCTGTTGATGAAGGAGTATTTAATGTTCATAGTAAGACAACTGCTTATAAGTCAATTGTTAAACTTGGCACGGTCTCTAATAACTCAACTGACGTTACTAGAGCTTCTGTTGTTGAGATCGGTGGTGTTTACAATAAATCTTCGACAAGTTTGACTGATGGTTCTATCCTGAAAGTTTATAACAGATTTGCTAATTTTGATGGTGATATCACAATTGGTACAAAACTTCCTCTTGGTACTGGAGATGCCTTCCTCAGATCTAATGCTAAGAATGTAAAACTATTTGATATTAACACTTCAAAACTTGATATTGGTTCATCTGTTTCTAGAATGTTCCTTGGTGCTGAAGGTGGTTTCACTACTGTCAATAACAGTCTAACTGTTATGTCAGCATCACTATTGATGGGTGATGTTACACTATCTGGTGGTTTAAATTCTGGTGAATTTGAAGTTACTAGAGGATCATTTAGTACTACTGCTCCAGCACATTCTGCTGGTGATGTTGATGATCCCAATATTGACCTTTTCTCTAGACAATTAATTGATCGTAGAGTTGATACTGATGGTGCTGCTTTCTGGGGAGGTACTAATGATAAAGTTGGAACTCCTATTGATGAATGGTATCTAAATTTTGATGCTCCATCTGATACTACAGCATTTGCTGAGGGTGCTTATCTGTTACTTGATCGTTCTGGTCTTGCTTTAGCTGATCCAACTCGATTTACAGGAACCGCTGCTAGTGGTGGCAATCAAATTACTGCTGCTTCTGATGTTTCTTGGATTAATACAAGTACTGCTAGTATTACTATCAACAAGATTGAAATTGAAACAGACGGAGTAACATTTGCTGATGGAACTAAGGTTGCTGAAATCACAGCATTGAGTGGAACTACCATCACGTTGGATAAAAACTACATGAATCCATTGCCAGTTGGCGTTACTACCGTACAGTTTGTTGGTGGTGAATCTACACAAGGTCTTTCCCCGATTGGTAATGCTTATAGCGAACTTCTTCTTATTCTAGAGTTAACTAACTTAAACACGGTTGGTGCTGGAAAACTGAGAGTTAAAGTTAAGCGTGCTATGAATCAGCGTAATACTGATGGCACCATTATTACTGGAACACCTCCAGGACTACCAGCTGGTGTTACTAGCAGTGGTTATAAGTTCTTGAGAAATGATCACCCAGATAATACACCTATTGTTAGATATAATCTTGCTGAAAATGTGAGTTTTATTGACGAGGTTTCTGGGTTACCAGCTGTTTCTTCTGGCACAACAGGAGTTGATGTTAATACTGGAGACTTCTCTGGTTCTGTTGGTAGTGGAGATATCTTACGCTTCACAGACAGTGAACTTGCCTTGATTACTGCTATCAATACAACTTCTCCACAAAGATTTGTTGTTACTGATGGCAATGACACTTCTCCTGTAGAGCAATTTACTATTGATTCTACAAATGGGAATACAAATATTCTTGGTACAGTAGATGTCAATAAATCAATTACTCTAAACGGCAGTACTACTGCTGGTTCTGAAATTTTATCAACCAATAATGGTGATGGAACAACTACATTCAGTGTTGATTCTGCTAACGGAACTCTTTGTTTCAAGGGAGATCTGAAGGCATCTGGACCTAACTGTGATCGATTAACGGTTCTCGCGTCTAATGGTAACTCTTTATTCCGTGGTGGTAATCTTAAAGTTACTGGTGATAATGTAAATAATACTAGAATGATTCTTAGTAATGATTCTGGAACACTTTCTGTTAGTGGAGTCATCAATAGCATTGGAAACGGATCCAATCTAATGGAGGGAACATTAAAAGTTAACGGTGGTAATCTAATTGTTAATAAGATTAAGGATGTCTATCAGTCAGCAACTGAATGGCAAGCAGAAACTGCCTATGATGTTAATGACTACATTTGGTATTCTGCTAATATCTATCAGGTTACATCCGTTCCTGCTAGTGCTCCCAAAACTGGCACCATACCACCTACACATGGATCTGGTGCTGCTACATCTGGAAATATTACACTTACATTTAAAGAAACCCGTGATGAAGTACCTCTCTTTGAAATTGAAAGAAGCGGCGCTATTAACTTCGCTAAACAAGATGGATTCTTTACACCAAATGGTGCTAGAAAGTGGGAATTTGTTGGCGCTGGTGAATCTGATTTCACAGCAGCGGTTAATGTTAACTACTTTGTTTCTCCTTCTGCTGATCTTGTAATTAGATTACCATCAAACCCAGTTACTGGGGATATGGTGAGAATTGTTGATGTTGGTGGTAATCTAACTTTCAACATCTCTTTAAGAATGAGAGCTAAAGATGGTATTACTGTACAGGGGGATAATACTAATGGTAATATTCCTGACCTCAGTGGTACTAATTATGATGGTGGAGAACTAGTAGTTCAAACAGCTCACGCTGCTTTCGGAATGATTTATCTTGGTAATACAAATTACGACAATACATCAACAGGTGCCCCATCTTCGGCACAGGGTTGGTGGTTAATGGAGATCTAAGAAACTCATGGCAGGTTACAACGTAGTAAAGACACAAAAAGCTTGCCCCATTGGTGCTGTACAACCATGGGGTGGTGATCTATCGGAAATTCCTGATGGATGGTTATTATGTAATGCTCAAGAATTAAATGCGGTTGATTATCCTTTATTAGCTCGTGTTTTAAGAGATACATATGGTGGACAAAATTTTACGGGAATTTTTCCTAATTATACAGGAACATTTAGATTGCCGTTGACAGCAGATAAGGGACTTGCTGATATTTCTACAACATATTTTGGATTGTATGCTGGAGCAAATACAATCAGTTGGTCTGCTGATAAAACGGTATATAGCGGAGATATTATTCTTTATCAAACCAGATATTATACGGTATCTTTAGTTAGTGCTACTGCTATCTCTGGTAAATTGGGTAACTCTGGTCCTACACATACAGCAGGATCACAACCAAATGGTAGTGAAGTAAATCTTACATATCAAACTATTAATACAGGGACAAGTGGACCTCCTAATGAAATTGATAATCCAGAAGCACTTGCTTTAATTAAAAATTATCTTGGGGATTCTGTTGGTGGATTTGAACCAGGAGATCTTAGTCCTCCTAATGTTCAAGTTGCTAGGACTGATATTAATTTTTCATATGTTCCTGATCCACAAGGAACTGCTGTTAATCTCACATTTACTGGAACAGCACCAACTGTAGCTGACACCGTAATTGAAACAATTGTAGCATCTGATATTGTGAATGGCACAAATAGCGTTACTAATGCTGTTGTTACTGGTCAAGGTCTTGCTTTAGTTGTTGTCTTAAATACTAGCGGAGCATTTAATGTCGGCATTAAAGCAAAAGGTGAAGGATATAATGTAAATGACCGAGTTAAAGTATTAGGTACTAAATTTACTAATGGTGCCAATGGAACCAATGATCTTGATATTACTATTACTCAAGTAGGTAGTTCTTTGTTTGAAGGAATTATTACTGGACAATCAATTATCAAAGGTTTTGGAATTAAAGATGTGTATATAGTTCCTAGAAAACTGGGTAATTTTCATATGCCACAACATTATCATGAAGGAACATATCTTACTACTAATTATAATGATGCTGGCAATCGTCCTGGTCTAGGTACTACTGTTTGGTCTACACCATCGTTTACTATGCAGGATGCTTATAAGTATAGAAACCCATGCCCACCAGAACAAAATTTTATTGGTATTGATTTTAATTGTCCTATTCCTGGTGTTAACTTTGATTATACTTGCTCTGCCAAACCAGGAGTTTATATCTTGAATGAAATGGATCCAAGTGATCCAGAAATTGATGGATTAAACGAAAGTCCTTTTACTGCTGGTCCTCAAGGTAGATATAGTATTGGTGTTGTTGGTGGTGGATTACCACTTACTAATCATATTCCTGCTGGAACGGCTGCCGCTGCTCATGGTATTGGTAAAACATGGTTTAATGCTAATACTGTTAAAAATTTAAGAACAGCAGATGGTAAAAATAGTATATCTTTATCTAGTGGTAGTGGAGATCCTGCTGGTACTGATGAAGAAAAATTACAACATATGATAGATACTGGGCAAATATTTCCTGGATTTAAAATACCTTTTTCCGATAGTTTACAACAAATTACTGTTCCGAACTATTTTGATGGTGATGCTAATAATGACGATGAAGGCGGTGAACAGGGTCCTTTTCCTGTGCTATTTAATCATTCTGGTGTTGATTTTAAAAACGATGTAGCATCCTCAATAACTAATGATGTTATTGAAACACATGATCATGATGGCACCTTTGCTGTTAAATATGATGGGGATGCTTTAGATGTTCCGCAACAATTATCTGTTCAATGTCAACCCAATGTTGTTCCAGAAAATGTTACGGATGCTTTACAAATTACATTTACTACAAGAGTAGCGTCTCTTACTGTCACTAACCTAATCCGAGCATACTAATGTCCGTTTATTACACCAGAGAAAAATCTAGATATGGTGGTGTTACTGGCACAATCATACCTTTTCCAACTAAATTACCCGCGGGTTCAGTTCCTAATGAAGGGGATTGGAAACCTTTACTACCAGCTGGATTTTTAAGATGTGATGGATCTATTTTATTAACAGCAGATTTTCCTGTATTAGCTTCCGTTTTGGGAGTTGGTGAAAATTCTAAGTTTAAAAAAGATGATCAAGAACTAGCAAATACACAGTTTCAATTACCAGATCTTGGGTCAAAATATATATCTGCTTCACCTTCTTCTGGTACTCTTTTAAACTCCACAGTTCAAAATGAAGATGCTAATGTAAATTATAGAGTGGGATGTGAAATTAATGTCATATCTTTAGTTGGTAACAGTAAAAAAATTACATATACTGGTGGATTTGAAATTGAACCACCGTCTAATCAAAAATTTATTGGCAATCCATTTTTTGAAACTATTACATCTGATAATAAGACACTAAAAGCTTACACTAGTGAACAAGCATTTCAAGCACATGGACATAATTGTAATGTTGGTGTTTTTAGTTATCTTGGAGGGTGGTTAGATTCTACATTTGTTACATTTAGTGGATCTGCTATTGGTGATAATGACGGTGTTAATGAAGGATCTAATAATTTGAAACTAATTCAATCACCAGATCCATCTGTACCTGTTGCTCAACATAGTCATTTTATTGAATTTCCTACTGTGGCACAAATTAAAGCACAAAATAGTATGACGTACAATATTTTTGAAGAAAATGGTAATCCTGTTATTATTGATGCTCTTGGATTAGAAACTACGGTTACTATTACTACTGCTAATCTTTATAAGTTGGACGAAGCAACTCCCCCTTTCATCTTAATGGAATACGTTATTAAAATTTAAAGCTATGTCAGTATTCGGCGGTATTGTAGAAAAAAGTGGATCTGGTGGATCCACTGGTAATTGGCAGAAAAATAATGTCGATAGAATTACAGCAGCCTGTATTGGTGCTGGTGGTGGTGGATTTCGTGATGATGATGGTGATGAAGACGGTGGTGGTGGAGGCGGTGGAGGTAAAGCCGCTGGTTATGCTGATATATCAGTTGGCGAAACTATTACATGGAGACAAGCACAAAAATCTCCCAGGAGAACTAGTAGTAAAGGTGGAAACGCTGGTATTAGTTCATTTGTTAGGAGATCTACTGGTTCTAATATAGCATTAGCTACAGGTGGAGAAACTGGAACTGATAACTCAGGTGGTGGAGGCGGCGGATCTGGAACTGGAAATCTAGAAACCGCGGGTGGAAATTCTGGTTCTGATGATGACGCTGGACAAGATGGTGGAGGAGCTGCTGGATGTGGTGGATGTGGTGATGGTAAAGGTGGAAAAGGCGCTACTATATCTTGGAGTGGTGATAGTCCTAGTTTTGGGTGTACTGGTTGTCCTGGTGGTATTGATGCTAACTCATTTGGTGGAGGAGGGGCAGGTAATAATGATGATGGTGATTCAGGATCAGGCGGTGAAGGATATGCTGGATGGGCTTGGTACTGGGCAGATCCAGTAATTAATAGTGTTACTGTTACAAATCAAGAAAATTTAAATCCTACTCAAAGTGGTGGTATACAAAATACTCCTAGCGATGTGGTAAATATTGCTTGGGATACATCTTATGCCGATAAAGTAGAGGTTAAAAAATCTGGTGTTGTCTATCACACGGATAATAATGGTGGAGGTGGAAACACTAATATAAGCACAGGGTTACAGTCTAATGCTAATGGAACTAGTCCTGCTACTAAAACTTATAATGTTGTGGCATATGGGTATGGCGGTACTTTTACTAGTACAACAGTGACGGTTAGTGTCAAAAATGATTGGACTCCAACTACAACTAATGCAGTAATTTCAAAAACGGAAAGTGAATTAAATCCATCAGAAACAGCAACAATAAACATAGGAACTGTATCTGGAGTTGATATGCCTGTTTGGGGATATATCACAGCGTCAGGTGGATCTCTCGGAAAAACAAATACTAATAGTAGTAATCCCTGGTTATTTTACCCTGGAGATAATATCTATGTAACTCTTCCTATGCCATATTACGAAGTTGATATTACAGGAAGAACTTCTAATACTACTGGAAATATTGCTTCTCGTACATTTACAATGTATTTGGGTAGTAAAAATTTTAATGTTACGTGGAATGTAAAAAGACCTGTCATTGATGAAAATTTTGATTTTGGAAATCAAACTGGATATGTTCCAAATCCTGATATTGATCTTATAAATCCAGATCCTATATCTTATATGGTAACTAATAGTGTTGAATGTAATGAAATTGAGTTATCAAGAGGACAAATTACTTCTAACATTGGTTCTGGTGAAATTAGTACAGAAATAAAATCAGACAACCCAGATATACAAATTTCAATAAATAATGATACATGGCAGTATGTACGGGAGATATAAATGGCAAAGACTCCTAAATCTTATTCAACATCTTCTACTAGCGAAACACAAGTATCCATACCATCAAACGGCACAAATGTAAGTATCACTGTTAAAGCATCAGGCGGTGGTGATGGTGGAGACGATTCTAATGATGATGGTGGATCTGGTAATGGTGGTAGAGGCGGCACTTTTGCAGTAAAATCGGCTTATGATTTTACTGGATATACTATACAAATGTGGTGTAGTAGAGAAGGATCTAACGGTGCTAATGATGCTGTTGGAACTGGTGGTGGCAACGGTGGTGCTGGCGGGGATAGTGGAGGGAGGGGCGCGGATGCTGGACCGTATCCCTATTCAGGTGGCGGCGGTGGTGGTGGTGGATCCACTAGAGTAAAACTGAGTGGAAATTGGGTTATCGTAGCTGGAGGTGGCGGCGGCGGTGGCGGCGCTAGCGCAAACAGACCTGGAGACAACGGCGGTGCTGGGGGTAGCTGGTCTAGTGGACTATCTAACGGTGGTAGTGGTGGAGGCAATGGTGGGAGAATTAATGGTGCTCCTGATGGTAGACCCAACGACGGTGGTGGCGGTGGAGGAGGTGGCGCTGGAGCTTCTGGTGGTAGCGGTGGTCAAGGTGGTTCTGATCCTAATTTTAATAATAAAACAGCAGGCGGCGGATCTGGTGGAGGATCAAAATATAATAGCACTTATCTTTCATACCAGAGCGATAGTACTAATCAGGTTAGTGGTAGTGTAAAAGTAACGTGGCAGGAAGTTACCCCAGAAATCTCTACTTTTACTGCCAGTCCAAATCCACAGAATAGTTCACTAGGTACACCTTTATACAGCACTTCTATTGCATGGTCTGGGAAAGATTATGATTATGCTGCTTATAAAAAAGGAAATGGTAGTTATACTCAACTAACTAGTTCTCCTATTTCGATAACAGACTTACCACAGACAAATAATAACAATACACCAAAAGAAGTAACGTATACTCTAAAATTATGTGCTGGTGGTAGTGGAGGCAATTGTGTGACCCAAACACTTACGGTTAAGGTCCGAAATGATAATAATCCATCCAATTCATGGACTACGTTGTTTACTGTAGATCCATCAACTACAGCAATTACCAAAAAAATTGGTACATTATCGGGAGTAGATATGCCTACTAAAGTAAGTTCTACTAGCAGTGCTGTTACTTTTAGTACTAGTAGTACTTCAGGATTTAATACTACTAAATTAATAAATTCTGGTCAAAATGTGTATATTCGATTTATACCAGCCCCGTTCAATACTGATTTGTCTGGAGTTTCTGTTAATTCTAATGTTGGGAAAACAAATGACAGAGTAAAATCGGTAAAAGTTGGTAGCAAGGCAGCATTTAATGTAACATATAGAACAAGAGCACCCGTAATTAAGGAATCTTTTAATTATGGAAATCAAACTGGATATGTTCCAAATCCTGATATTGATTTTATAAATCCAGATCCTAATGTTTATATGGTAACTAATAGTGTTACATGTAATGATATTGAAATTGATGTTCCAATTAGATCAACAAATTCTAATGTTCAAGTATCGGTAAATGATAGTTGGAAAAATGCCGAAAATTTAAATCCCAAACGTTTATCTTAATAAATCAATGACATTAGATAGTAGTTGGACAACTAGATCTGCCAATAATCAAGGTTTTACAGGACAAAATTCTAATGGTGCCTGGTCCGCTCAAATGAATAGTCTTAATATTGGTGGAAACGATAGCGGATCTGGTGCAAATCGGACATACAGTTGGTCTATTACTTTTCAAAGTTTTGGGAAGCAACAATTCAGAACTGCTGTTGATGACCAAGGGTCAATTTTTATTGATGGTGTAAAACAATTTGACTCTGGTGGTTATAGCGGATGGACATTGAGGGAAACTCCGAATAACTTTGCTCCTGGAACTTATACTATTTCAATGTCATCAGCTAACAGTGGTGGTGGTCCTTGGGGAATGGCAGCAGATTGGGTTGGTGTTAGTCTGCCACCTCCTCCAGAGATTCTTACTTTTTACGCTGATCCAAATCCACAAAATAGTTCTGTTTCAGGATCTCCTTTATATAGTACTACATTATATTGGACTTCTAATTCACTTACTTCTATTACTAGTGCTAAAATTACGAGTAACGTAGATAATATCTCATTACCAAATTCGGCTAGTGGAAACACTAGTATTACTAATTTACCTCAGTCATCAAATAATAATACTCCTGCTACAAGAACATATACATTAGAACTATGTAATGCTTCTGGGTGTGATACAGAAACACTTGAAGTAAATGTTAGAAATGATAATACTCCATCTAATACATGGACAACATTACATGAAGATATAGAACCAAATGAAACAAATGCTACAAAAAGCATAGGAACTCTTTCTGGTGTTGATATGGTTGTTAAAGTAGAAACTACAGCAAGTGCTGTTACATTTTCTAGTTCTAATAATAGTGGATTTAGTAATCCAAAATACTTTACTAACGGGCAAACTATATATTTACGAACTACTGGTGCTCCTTATAATACTGACATTAGTAATTTACCCGCTGGATCAGAATTTGGTAAATTTAATAATAAAGTTATCCCTGTTACAGTTGGATCACTTGATGCTTTTAATGTTACATTTCAAACTAAAAAACCTAAAATTAAAGAAGATTTTGATTTTAGTAGTGTTACTGGTATTTACCCATATGAAGATATTGATCTAATTGTAAATGATCCTCAACTTGAATTTTATGTTCAAACTAGTACTGTTACTGTTAATGATGTTGACATTCCAGTAGAAATTAGATCTGACAATCCGAATACTCAAGTGCTAATAAATAATAGTAATACCTGGAAAAATATACGAGAAATATAAAATGGCTAGCACTAGAACAAAAAAAGGATTAGAACGAGTTTTTGTCGTGTTAGGATCACAACAAATTGGGTTGTGGGAAAGATACGAAATTACTTATGAAGATAGAGTTGTTGATAATGTTAAAATTGACCGCTATTTAAATAAAGGTGACGATATTTCTGGTGAAGAATCCGTTGTACAAATTATTGCTAATGCTTATTGGAATTCATTATGACTAAAAAAAATAATCTAAGTAAAATTTTTCCAGCATTATATGATATGGAACTAGATGGTATGTATACGTCTGGTAGATTACATATTAATGCTGAACAGGGCGAACAGAAAGAAATTACTTCTGATAAACCCATTCAAGTTAGAATTAATAACGGTCCTTGGATTAATGTGAGACCATCCGACCTAAATAACAAATAGGAATATCAGTAACCTGAGTAGTAATGCCATTTAGCAGTAATCCAGTATACGTTGGTAACGGTGATATAGTTAGAGTACGATACCCGACTCCCAGTACGTGGAACACTAGTGTTAGTGTAGATGTCCAAATAGGTACAGGATTTGATGAAGTTGGTGGAGATGGTAATGGAATTACTTTCGCTACTAAAGTTCCTGATGGAAAAATTGATGCAATTTCTTTTACAGATCAACTTGGTTATCTTTCTCAATACAATGCGACTACCGAAACACTAGGAACTTCATATACCGATTTTGAGAAATTTACTACCTATTATTCTAACGTAGTTGAAATTGATAATATAGAAATTCCTGTTCCTGCTTGTATTCGAGCAACTGCTAACGGACCAAAAAATAATAATACATCTCAGACTGGAACAACTTTTCAACCACAGTTTTGTATTTTTAGAAATGGTAGCGCAGTATCTCCTGGGTGGAGAACTAGTGTTACTGCTAATCTTGCTGCTCCTGGTAATACTGGATTACAACCAGGAGATAAAGTACAGTTACGTGTTAAGACGCCTAACTGGTATATTACTACCCTTGCTGTTGATTTTAGTGTAGGTGAAACATCTTACAATGGTGGATGGCCATCAGCATTTGTTACTGCTGGGTTAAACAACAGCTCTAGAGTAAGAGCAACCTGGAATTTTACAACTAGACCACAAGATCAAGACATTCTTTTTAGTGAATTAGAATTTACTGATAGGGTTGACCAAGTTCCTACCAATAATGGTGGAAGTACATATTTTTATAAAAAAGTAGATATTACTAATATTGACGATGACGTTGTATTAAGGGTTTCTAGAACTGGTGACACCAGAATGGTGAAGGTAGAAGGGGGTGGTGGCAATAATCCTCCTACTACTGGATATAGTACTTCATTAAATGGTGTTGTTCTTGGTGATGACGTTTGGGTTAGATTGCCAAATGGGTCTGATTTTACTCAAAAAGAATCTGGCACAGTTAAAATTTATGCTACTGGTGGACAAACTTATACTAGAGGTAGTAATACTTATGAAAATGTGTCAGCAGGATCATATGGATCGGGAACTTACCAAGAAACTCAAGTTCTAGGTAATCAGGAAGATGGATGGCAATCTTGGACACAAGTTGATCGTTATCCAAATGACATTCAAGCCGATCGTATCTTTACATATGGTGTCAAAACTGACATTCTTGATGTTGGAGCTGGATTTAATTATACCCAAACATTTAACACTACTGGTGGAAGTGGATCTGGGATGAAAATTAGAATGGGTGCTGGTGGATCAGGTACTGCTTTTGTTAATGTTGATAAGAGGAATACGGTTTTTATTCAGGATCCTGGATATGGATACCAGATTGGTGATGAAGTTAATATTATTTCCCCTTCTGGAGTTTCAGCTGATAATGCTAAAATTGAAATTCAAGAATATGAGGTAGTTTATGTTTCTAATGGCACAACAGCTGAGTGTGAACCTGGACTCATGTATTTTACTGATATACCAGTATCAGGATTAGGAACTGAGTTTAGTTCTGGTGCTTATAATGATTTAGAAACTCCTCTCACTAATTATGGAAGATCTGGCGAAACCAATGGTATTGCTACTACACAATCTTATGTTGCTACATTAAATGGACAAACTGTAGAGATTAAAGCAATTATTGATGGAACTGTTGGTCAAATAAGAAAGAACAACACTGGAGCATGGAGTACCGTCTCGGTAACGGTACAGAATGGCGACGTTATTAATTTAAAAACTAACTCTAGTCTAACTTGGGGTGCTAGTGGATCTCAAGCAGTAACTTCTTCAATAAAAATACAAGGACCACCATTCGGTAATCCTGATGTTGGCAACCCTACTAATGGTCCTGCCAAATTATTTCCTGATGAAGTTACTACAATGACTCTCAATACTAGGAGTAAGAGAGTTGTTCCATTCCCATTTCATGCTAGACCTGTTTTCTTGGCGGAAGGTAGTGTAGAGTATATTGCTAAAGTTCCTATTCAAGGATTGGATGTTCAAACTAATGCTACTACATCTACTGCTGGTGCTGATCTTAGTGTTGACGAATCTAACTGGGGAAATAATATTGTTATTCAACCTACTAATGACTATCTTTATATTAGAAAAACTGCTGCTTCTGGATCTGGAGCTATTACCCAAACTACCTACACAGTAGGTGTTGGTAGTGATACTGTATCTGATACTTTTATTATCTATAATAGACAAACAAATTCTGAAGGAGACTTTGGTAATATTATTATTAATGGTCAAAGTCAAGTAGTATCACAAACTATTCCTTACTATGCTCTAGAAGATTTCACTGTTACACTAATTGGTGCTGGTGGTGGTACGGGTGGAGATGATGCTCCTAATAGTTATGGTGCTGGTGGTGGTGCTGGTAACTTACTTAGAGTTAGAGTACAAAAATCTTTAAGTGATTTTCCACTTCAATCTGATGGCGTAACTCCATCAGGAGCATTAAATTTCTATGCTCCTACAAAAGGAGAAGAAGGTGGAGCATTCGGTGAAGGAGCTCCTAATAGTGCTACTGGTGGATATGGTCAGGGTGGTGATGGTGGTTTTGGATATGCTAATGGTGGTGATGGCGGTAATGCTGGATTTGAAGATTTTTCTGGAGCAGGTGGCGGCGGCGGTGGTGCCGCTGCTATTACTATGGCTGATGGTACTTTGATTGCTATGGCAGGCGGCGGCGGTGGTGGTGCTGGTGGTGGTAATGATACTGTACCGCCATTGCCAGGATCTAAACAGTTTGGTAATTCTATTGTTTATCATGGCACAGTTAAGAGTTCAACCAGTGGTTTAAATACAGCTGGTGATGATGGATCTGATGGTGGAAACTGGAACCCGACAATTGTTGGTTGTTCTATTGTTGGGTCTGGTGACGGACCTTTTGGTGATCCTGGAACTGGAGAATTGGGTGGATTTATTACTGATGATAATACTAGTTTATTATTCATGGGTAAGTATAACCCAGTTCTAGTTACAGAAAGAACAGCAACATGGAATTCAAATACAACTGGTGTTGCTAAATTACGTATTCGTGCTATTGCTGGTAATGATAGTAATGGTGGAGAGAGACCTAATGGTTCTAACGAAAGTCTTACACTAGAAATTGGATCTGGAACTCCAAGAGTAGTTACTGTTATTCCTAATTTCCCTTCAATTGGTAACCCAACTTTCGATAATCAATATGGATCTTGGCAGAATTATGATGTTCCTTTAAATGCTGGGGAAAAAATTAGTAGCTTACAATTAAAATTTAAATCTACCGCTGGAAGTCCTGAATTTAATAGTGTTGTTCCTACTAGTGTACAAAATGATAATTTAAATGCCAATGATGCTTATGCTGTTGATTATATACAATTTTTAAATGCTTCTGATACTATTGTTGCTACTTTAAAACCTGGACCATCTCAAGGCGGTGGCGGAGGCGGCGGAGGCGGCGGTTTTGATGGTAATGCTGGTATTATTGCTCCAAACCCAGATATTTTTGATAATAGAGACTTAGATGCTTATGGTGGTGGTCATGGTGGTGCCTATGCTGATACAGCTGGTGGTACTACAGTTATTCTTTCAAATTTTGCTGGATTAGGTGCTGCTCCTGGTCAAGATGGTGTTGTTTATGTTGAATATCCTCCACAAGATGTTACTCCAGATGCATATTCATTTGATACTGTAGAAGGATTGGATGCTAATGAAACTGTTCTTTCTAATCGTGCTTTAATTACTAGTATCACTGGAGGAGTGCCTATTAGTGTTGTTGCTCCTGGATTTAATGTTAGAGCAAGAGTTTGTGATACATTATCTGGAAACGATTGTGGTGCTTGGGGAGCAACACAAATTACTAATGACAAATATTTACAGTTAGAAGGAACTACTGGAACTGAATATACTAAAACATATACTGTAAAAGTAGATGTAGGTCAAACTCCTGGAGAATGGGTACTTAAGACTGGACCAAAACCAGATAGAACTCCAGATTTTTATAATTTTGCTACTGTGGATCCTTGTGATCTTAATTCACTTATTGTTAGTGAAACTGAAGTGATTAGTGGTATTAATGTTCCTGTTACGGTTTCTGTTGATCAAAGTGCCGAATTTAGAATTAGAACTGTTGGACAATCTTGGAGTGCTTGGTACGCTGGAGATAGTGGACAAAAAATTTCAAATGGTCAAGAACTACAACTTAGAGGAACTTCATCAACTACTTTCGTAACTACAACAACTTTTAACATTGTTGTTGGCATTGGAACTAGTTCAACTAGTCAATGGTCTATTAAAACAAAAAGTCAGCAAGATACCGAACCCAATTCATTTACATGGATTGATTCCTTAAATAACGATCTTAATGAGGATGTGTGGAGTAACTCAAACTTTATTGATGGTATCGAAACTACAGTTAAATTTCAAGTGACACCAAATGTTGGTGATGCTCCTTCTAATTCATCTACAGCTGAATTACCGACAATTTATGTTGATGGTGTTGCTCAATTAGATAGTAATGGAGATCCAGAAGATATTGTTGATATTAATCCAGATGCTCTTGTTCGATTATTTTATAAAACTACTGATGTTATTGGTGAGCAGAGACATTTTGATACTAGAGTTGGTGCTCAGGTAGTTTCTGGATTAGTGGAAGGATTAGGTGTATATCCTGTATATGTAACTGACTGGAGAGTAGGCATTGCTGGATCATTTACAGCAAACCCAGTACCATTTACATTTGCTTCTAAACTTGCTACTGGTCCTAATGTTGATACAGAAGCAGATGAAACTGTATCTGTTTCTGGTTTAGGTGGTAGTATTAGTTTGCCACTTATTACTACCAATGGATTAGAAGTTAGAAAGAATAATACTGGAGCTTGGGCACCATCTACTATTGGTACTCCTACTAATGTCCAAAACGGAGATACGTTTAAAGTAAGAATAACTTCTTCAGTCATTCCAGGATTTTCTGTCACAGGGCAAGTTACTCTTGGTAATTACACTACAAGTTTTACTGTACAAACTCCTGCTCCTGTTCAAGATCCTATACTCAGTCAGTGGTATAGTTCCATTCAACCAGTTAAATATGTTGTTGCTGGTCCTAATGCTGGGAAACAAGTTAGATTTGATACTAAATTTGATGGACTTCCTATAGGTTCTATTATTCCTATTCTTCAAGATGCTACTAAATCTGATAACTGGGGAGATTTGGAAGGTAGTGTTGTTTCTAGATTCCCTAGTTTCTTGTATTGTGATGGTAGTTACGTAGATCCCGAATCTTATCCCTTACTCTATGCTGCTATTCAAAATAAATATGGAGAAAAAGCAGAAGGTGGTACTTTCACTATCGAGATTCGTGATTTTAAAGGAAATGTTTTAAAAGCAATTGGAGATGCTAAAACATCATTCAGACTACCTGATTTTAGAAATAGATATGTGAAAGGCACTGGTGTTATTGATGGCAACCAATTAGCTTCACCTTCATTAGTACCATCATTTAATCCAACTAAGCAAGCAGGATCTCCTGGAAATAGTCAACCTGGAGCAACAGGTGGTAGGTGGTTTATTGATACTATTGGCGATCCTGGTGTTGCTGAATTAGAGCAGGTAGATACTCCTGCTGAAGGATTACCACCAACAGAATCTGATTATTTTGGTATTGCTTCTGTATCAACTACTGGATATAATGATGTTGGTGGTTTGATTGAATTCCAAGTTATTGGAGATACTATTTGTAAAGTTGGACTTAAAAAAGAAAAAATTTATGATACTCCATTACACTTCCATGAATTGGTTACTGGAGAGCCAGATCCTGTTGCTGTTAAAGGTAGAGTAACTTGGGGACAAAATGGTGGATGGAAAGTACCTTTTCAAACATCTGGAAATAATCCAGTTGGTGATGATTCTGGTCCAACGGCAATTGCAAGCGATGGTTTCTGGAATGCTTGGGGATATATGTACTGGGACACTAGTGCTCCTCGTCCAACAGTTCCATCATCTTATTTACCTAAATCGGCGTATTGTCCTGGTGAAGATACTGTATGGTGGAGTGGTGATGATGATGAAAATGAAGAGTGGACTCAACCTAGTGGATACATCGGGGTTAACTCGATTGAAGAAACACCCGATCCCAAATGGATTCAAGATCAATTAGATAGTGGTGCTGATTTTAATGAGATTAATTCTTATATTGATGTGACAAATTCTCCATGGAATGGTGGTCAAACTTCATCTCTTTTAGGTGTTGACCCTGCTTATAAGTGGTTTAGTGCTATTGATATCCCCTCTAAAATTGCTACGGTGAAAGGATTTGTTCCTCTCCAAAAATTAGCACATGATCACTATATTTCTTTGCTTGAACCATTTGATAATGGTGCTAGTGGTGCTATGTATAGTTTTGGTAACTTTGATTCTGCTGGTAATCAAAGCGACGGTCTTGCCGCTGCTTCTCAAGATTACAAGCAGAATGTTGTTGATTTACCATTCAACTCTATAACGGATCTTGGTGTTCAAGTTTTACCTGGACAATTTACACTTTCTGCTACTAAACAGTTAGTTCCAACGCCGTCTTTAGCACCACAAGATCAGGTTAGTTTGGTTTCTCCATACTTGTGGACGAAATGGGTAATCAAGGCGTACTAAATAGTAAAAAGTATTTTGACTGAGATGGCGTTCAATCCAGAAGATTTCCAATTTGAATCTATTACTCCTCCAGAAAAGCATAAACCTATTTTGGAATGGAATGCTGTTTCTAGATTAATGATCGTTAGGATTAAAAATTCTGATGGTGAATATTCATACAACGCTTGTAAATTATCAGAAACAGTAAATTCTAATCTATTAAAGAATTTGCCAGATGAGTGGACTAATGATAATGATAGAATTGTAGATTTCTCAATTTATGAAGATGGTGAATACATCTTAGATAAAGAGAAAATGAAATTTGATTTTACTACAAAAAAAGCAAGATATAATAGATATAACTATGGTGAGATGGCTGAAGGTGAGATCAAAGAACTTTTTAATGTTTTGAAGGCTACTATTGAAGTTCAACGAGTTGATTCTGAGATTGAACGAAGTAGAGAAATTGTTGAGATGGCAAAAAGTGCTACATACATTGATAAAATTGATGAAGAACGTCAGTTAATTAAAACTAGATTACTAGAAAAATCTGCTTGGTCTCAATTAGCAGATGCTCCAGAAGTATTTGAAGGTGAAGTTGAACTGTGGGCTACATATAGAGCATATTTAAGAGATAATATTAAAACTCCCGAAGATTTTGATGATCTCTTAGATTATCTTGTTTGGGATGCTGGGTTTAAGTGGCCAATTGATCCACAGCAATATCATGAATTTGACCCAGAGCATTCTATTGAATATCTATCAACTAGTGATCAATTCAAAAAAACTGTTGAAGGAAGTGGTAGATTTGCTATCGAAGCAATTCATGGTAATGTAGAGAAAGCGGCAATTATTGAGAAGAAACGGTTGGAGGAGGGTATTCCGATGAGTAAACAAATCTGGGATAAAATTCAACAATATGAATTAGATGCTGGTCTATCTGGCATCAATATTGATAATTTAAATTTAGGAGAGTGACATGTACGTATCATCTAAAAACTTTATGGAGTGGTTGTACCACTATACACAAGCATTAGACACTACAGTTGTTGTTTTAAGAACTACTGGTCCTGATAATGTTGACGATGCTACTAAAGCAAATAGTATTTACTCGGCATATTATATGAATATGCAGTCTGAAAACCCTGCTATCTTTGATAAATTATTATATAATGAGTTTACTTTTGTAGAGTTTAGTACAGAAGATTCAGCAAGAGAATTTTGTAGAGATAATTTTCCTAATTCTAAATCAGATGTTGAAGATGATTATTTTATTCAATATGTTATCTTCACTAAAGATGGATATGCTGGTGGTAATGACGGAATGAAGGGTTTTCGGGAACCAGAACCAACACCAATTGAATAAGTGTCACAGGGGGTCTTGCTACCCCCTTTTTTATGGGTTACAGTATGACTGTTCAATCAAATCTCCCAAATGACTGTTACTTCTGCTCCAGAATTTGTTGAATATATCTGTGATTACTTTGATAAAAAACTCAGGGATCCCGATAATTGGACTGCTTCTGTAACTGACAAAGGAATCGATGGTATTGAGATCATAAAGAAAGAGTATGGTCTTTGGAAAAATGTTGTAAAGCAAAATAATATTGGTCGTTTTCTTGGTACAAATCAGCAAAAAGTCAATATGATGGCTGATGATGTTGAACAAAATGGCATTGATTGTGGATGTCCTCCTGTTTATATTGATATTGATACTGGTGATATTCTTACTGGTGGTCACCGTCATGATGTGTGTGCTCGTCTAGGTATTCCTGGATATATGTTTGTTTACGTCAAGTGTGACAATGAGTGGGCACAGAAATGTTTTGCTAAGACACTTAACAATGAACGTATGTTCCATGCTACGCTCAACAACCGAGATGAAGTCATTGAACATATTAAGTTTGGTATTTCTAAGAATGAAATTAAATGTGAGCAAGATATTGCTGATCAAGTTCATCTGATTGCTAATAATTCTCTTGGTAAGACTGCCATGGGTACTATTGTTAAAGAGATGGTAAGTTTTATTGTCAGCAATGGACATACCAATTTTAAAACTGAGCGTTATACTTCTCACAATGACACTACGTATCAGGATTTTGTTGCCCGATCTACTGACTCTTATAAAGAAGAAGTTCTCAAGAAACACGATCATAATCATTACATCAATATGTCTAACTGGGGGTCTCGTACTAATCCTTTACTTTCTCATGCTGCTCGGGTTCCTGTAACTAGTTGGCTCAACATTCAAGATTCTGTTGATACTCCTACCCGTGTTGAATCATTGGAAGTAAAACGAAATAAAGTACATAGTGTTGTACTCCCAAATCTATCTGAAGATCTTGATAAAATCTTTATCTATAAAGTTTCCAATGGATGCTATCCATGGGAGCATAAGAACTGTCAACATGCTCACCTTGCTCAAGACTTCCATAAAGAAGATGTAAAAGCGGGTCAGTTCATCCGACTGTGACACTTCCGTAACTGGATTAGACCGCCCCACAAGGGCGGTTTTCTGCTATAATAATAGAGTAGTCAGCAAGGCATTCATGCTCACCCTCCGTCCTCACCAGCAGCGAGCACTTGCTGCTCTTGAGAACAACTCTTTTGGTCAGGTCATTGTCCCCACAGGTGGTGGTAAGACTCTCGTCATGATCAAGGACACTGAGCGTCGTTTGCTCGCTGCCACCACGCCACAGACTATTGTAGTGGTCGCCCCACGTATTCTGTTGGCAAACCAATTGTGTGATGAGTTCTGGAATGCTCTCAATGGTACTGTAAATGCTGAGATGTTTCACGTTCATAGTGGTGAGACTTCTTTCGCTAGCAGCACTAAAGTTCAACAGATTCAGTGTCATCATGCTGTCTGTAAGACTGCTGGTATTCATGAGATTATATTCACCACATACAACAGTCTCCGTCGTATTGTAGAGTCTGACATTGATATTGACTGTATCTATTACGATGAGGCACACAAT
>Ga0181412_1000195_pt1 | contig 25852 bp, 24 predicted proteins | sample 35SPOviralmetaG_FD_130113 | JGI IMG/M metagenome (GOLD analysis project Ga0181412, IMG submission 130113) | Marine viral communities from the oligotrophic San Pedro Time Series (SPOT) site, San Pedro Channel, CA, USA - 35 SPOT_SRF_2012-08-15 | ecosystem: Environmental > Aquatic > Marine > Strait... | reverse complement strand
TGAACTATTTGGTGAACGTTTTACTTCTTGTTCTTGAAGTTTTGCTCTTATTTCTGCTAAAGTTGCCATAATGTTTTCTCCTATATTAGCCTATGTTAGCCTGTGTTAGTATATGTTAGCCTAAATTAAATAATGTTTTAGTTAACATTATCTACTATTATATTTATTCTTTTTGATTTTGTCAAGTGTTTTTTTCAAGAAAAAAGGACCATAGTATAGAAACCTTAGGTCCTTGGGAGGAATTCTATTAAAGACCTGCTAGATCTTTAATTCTTTTAATATCTTCTGGAGTTTCTGTTTCTTCAGAAGTTTCATTTAAATCAAAACCGGCTTTATCTAAAGCGTCAACAGTAGCATCTCTATCTGCCATTGTATGAATAACTACGCCACCCTGTTTTGCTTCATCTGGTTGGCATTGTCCTTTAATTCCAGCTTTCATTAATGCAAGTTCAATATCGCCACAATCTTTATCGCTTATACCTCTGTCCATATCAAAATCACCATCTAGTGATACTTGATGTGCGTGTGCTTCTGATTGTCCTTCATGTCCACTTGCTTCTGTAGTATCTTCTTGTTTGCTGTTTTCCATTTCGTCAGCAATAGCATTTAACCAACTTGGTTCTGATGGATGTCTGTCGCCATCTGATATATCAGCATAACCAATTGAGTCAGCTTCTTTTCTTAACATTGCAATAATTTCTTGTGCTGATTTTCCTGCGTAAACACTTTTAGGATCTTTAATATCACTCATTACTGCATCTTTGAATTCTTCATAATCATGTAAGTCTGCAAATCTTTCAGCTTCTATATCACCAACAGTCATTGCGTTTTCGTTTTTGTATGATTTCCATTCTTTTGAAAATTTAATATGTTGATCTGCACTAATTCCTTTTGCACCTCTTTCAATGCCTTTGGTTTGTTTTAACCAATTATCATAACTTAACTTGCCAGCATCTTTACCAACATATGACATAACTGTTTTAAATGTTTTATCTACAGTATCATCTTGTTTTACTGCTGGTTCGCCTTCTACAAATGATTCATTTGTACCAAACTCTTTTACTGCTTCTTCTATTTCGCCAACTACATTTGGAACAACTTCTTCATTTGGTGTAATATCTTTCATTTTTGACATAGCAATAATTTGTTTTGCTACATTCATTTCTTGTTTTGTTGGTCTTGGTTCATATTTGCTTCTATGCATATGACCAATTTTATCTGAAAGTCTTGAAAGGAAAACACTCATTTCGTCATCTTTAATTTTACCTGCCATGTCAGCTAATTTAAATGAAATTGCACTTGCGTTATCTTTAAATGCACCAACTTGTTCTGGATCATAATCTGTTTTTGCAGGAGATAATAATTCAACTGGTTCACCTGATTTTAATTTTTGCATAATTCTTTGCATCATTGCGTCTGTTGAATTGTCTTGTTCTGCTTTTGCTTCGTCCATAATTGATTGCAATAATGGAAGTACGTCACTAATTTTTTCATCAAATTTAGTAACTGTAAATTTGTTTTTTAAATCTTCTAATGCTTCAATACTATAATCAGATGCTTCAGCTTTTTTGTAGCTTTCAACAAATGATGTATAACCACCTGCTGTTGTTAATTTGTGAATTTGATTTTTTACATTAGCAATTTTGCTATCTACTAATGGTAAAATGTCTGCCGCTTGTTCTTGTACTTGACTAAAACGTCTTGCATATTTTGTAACTTCTTTTAATTTTGCTAGTGTATCTGATAATTCAACAATTGCTTCACCTACTTCATCATGTGGTTTACCACCTGAGTGTACGTGTCTTGCCATTGCTCTAGCACCATTTAAATGAATGTGTGGATATTTAAATCTTTCACCTTCTGAAGTTTCAATAAAAATACCTTGAATATTTCTTGATCTAGCACCTCTGCTAGTTTCATCAACTGCTTTGTTGTGTCTTACGATCACTTTAACACCCTCAAGTTTTTGTTCACTTGTTTTTGTTGATCCTTGTAGTGGTGTATAACCTTCTGTTGTAACGTCTGTCATTTGTGTACCCTTATTCTGTTCAACTTTCCAGGCATAATTTTTTGGTTTTAATTCTTTACCAAATTGCCTATAGTCAAAATCAAGCATATAACCTTTGGCTAAATGCTTTATGTTATTTATAATACTTTTTAAATTATTGCCCACATTATCATTTGATCCTTCGTGAAACTTAATTTCACCAGTTTCTTCATCAATATTAACCATATAATTTGGGTTTTTTATATAAAAATAACGTGATTTTGATGGATCTACAGTTTCGTCACCAGTAGTAGAATCATACATTTTTACATCATGCCCACTACCTTTGATAACTTTGAATACTTTATCTGAAACTATGTCGAAATTTACTGCCATACTATTATTTATCCTATATTACCAATATATCCTACCCATGTGGCTTACCCTATTAAACTGGTCATTTTGCTCTGGTACAGAGTGATAACTTTTGCTAGTATTTACATAGGCAAAAAATGTTCCTGGCAAACAAGAAATTTGCTTTATTTTTTCTCGCCCACTTATATTATCATCCCATTCGCCATGTAACCAAACACCACTTTGCGGATATTGATCTGTATCTGGCAAATACAACTGCCAAGTTAAGCAATTTCTATAATCTTTATTAAATTTTTTATTAGTATTTGTAAGACAATGCATATCTGTATGTGCTGGTAAACTTGCACCTTTTATATGCCAAGTGTTAGTTTGCGTTGCTAGATAATTAGCTGGTAATATATGTCCAAATTTTTCTACAATTACTTTACAAAAATTTTCAGTGTTAAAATATTCAAAATTTTCTATATCGTGTGCAACTTTAACACATCCTTTCATATCTGGATGTTCATCTTGTTTCCAATTAAAAGTATTTTGTATTTTTTGACTCAGTGATATTGATGTGTTAGTATCAATATAATTTTTAATTAGAATATGATTCCAGGGATTGTTTTCTACTTTTGTATTTTTTAATGTGTCTAAACTAAACATTATTATCCTATTGATATAGGCATAGGATCTCTGTAATCATCATCACCATCATCAAGAGTCGCTCCTAATGATTCTTCCATTGTAGCATCATATCTTGTTAAGAAATCAGTCATACGCACTACTAATAATAGTGCGGCTACTAAATCATCATGCTCGCCTGATTTAGCAGAAAAACTATTTCCTTTGGCAACATAGACTTTTAATTCTCTTACTAATGGTTTAGATGATAATGTAATCTTATCTGTTTCAACCCATGCTTTTAATTTTGTACAAGCGGTAACTTTTGATTTGTTAGTTGTATTATATCCTTTACGAGCCATTTTACGTTGTTGTCCACCTTTGCGTGGTTCATGTAAAAAGTATCCTGGAAATTTATCTTCACCCATTTCATCAATAGTTACAATTGCGGCTTCACCTAATGTGTTGTTTTCTACTGTCCAATATATTTCTGGATTTGGTGTACCTAATTTTTTTAATTCTTCATTAATTTCTTTTAATATACTATGCATTACTCGTACTTGACCTTGTATTGGTGTTTTATTATGTTGCCATTCAGCAACTTGTTTAAAGTCTGGTAAACTAAAAACTTGTATTGCCGCAAAGTCTCCACCCGTACCTAAACACGGATCCAATCCTATAACATAAGTACTTCCTTTTTTAATTTTATCATACCAACGTACTTGTCCATGTCTAACCAAAGGTTGTGTACCTTGTAGTGTAATTAATTTTAATCCATCAATAAGTGTTTCGTCAAATGCAATAAATTCACATTCATGCTCACGTCTAAATCTTTCTTCACCAATTCTTTGTCTTTCTTCTTTAGCCCAAGTTTCATCACGTTCTGGATGTTGACTCCAGTGAACAAAGGTTGGTCTAAAACCATTAAGTCCCACTTCTGCTGGATTACCGTATTCATCTTGTAATTTGTTAGCACCACGCCAAAGTTGTGCAAACAAGTCATCATCGTTATTTGGCGTAGATGTAATTACACATTTACCACCTGTTGATAGTGTTGGAGATAGTGAAGTCCAAAACTCTCGTGCTTTGTTCTGTGGTTCTACGAATGCAAACTCATCCATGTATATCATTGATATGGACATACCACGTCCTGTTGTTTCTGTGGTTGTTTGTGCTATAATTCTTGATCCGTTATCAAAGTCCATTGACCCTTTATTATAACTTGTTACTCCACATCTAATGTAGTCTGGACATTCTTCATATGCAAATCTCACACGTTGCATAATATCTTGTGCACCTTGATATTTGTGTGCCGCAATCAATATTAATGTGTCCGGATGAAACATTGCATACCATAATAGGTAACCTGCCGCACAGGTTGTCTTACCTGTTTGCCTTGCACACATGGCAATACTAAATCTATAACCATTGTATGCTTCTAATAATTCTTCTTGAAACTTGTAAGGTTTAAATTTCATACGACCTTTTGTTGGATGTTGTATCCACATATACTTTTTCATCCAATACATATAACCATTTTCTAAGTCAGCACAACTTTTTAGCTCTCTGATTTGTTTTGCTGTATATTTGGTTTTGGCGTATGCTTTTTTAACAAGATTGCCTTCTAATACTTTACTACGTGCCATACTTATATTTATGCTAATTAAATACGCACTTAATGAAGATTGAAAATATCGTCTACAGGATTAAATTCAACTTGTTTATAGTTTCCAGAATGTGTTAAAAATATTTCAGAAATAACAGCGTCAATGTTATCATGCCAATGGTTTAAAAATTTATGAGCTTTTCTAAATTCAGGTGGGATATCATCAAACTGCCACATGAATAGTTGTATGATGTTTTCATAATCTGGCATCCAATAATATATTTTGAGTGTAGTTACTCTTTCAGGAAACAGTATCATACAAATATTTAACTCTTTTAAGAGATTAATAATACAATTAGATAATATGTTAAGTAATGACCTGCTTGATCAATTGACGATAAAAACCAATATCCTTTGCTTGGTGCAACTATGCCTAAACGTTTTTGTGTTGATGATTTACAAAAATCAATATGCCAATGTGCTAGATAATCTACTATACCAAAAAAGAATGCCATTGGCCATGGAATAAAAAAACATAAAACAAAAAAAGTACCAAGTCCATGTTCAGCATAATGAAATTGTGCCGACAATGAAAGGTAATTTGATTTCTTTGTTTTAAAATGAATTAAACTTTGTAAGTAAAGATCAATAATGCAATGTTTAAAAAGTAAAAAAAGAAATATTGTGGCTCCTATTGTAGCCATTACAATTATTCCGCTTTAAACTTTGTATACTCGTTTTGCAACTCTGTAGCTTTTGAATCAACTACATCTTCATCAATTGGATTATCACCTGATCTTGCAGGAACAAATCTTAATTTACGTTGTGCTTTTTTAGATGGTGTTAATGTATCAGGATCAATTGCTCTTGCATCTGAATGTTGCATTTCTGCTTCAGCTTCTTCATCTGTTACTTCTTCATCTGTTGGCTCAACTGCACTAGTTGGCATAACGATTAATGTAGGTTTTAAACCAGCTAATGATAACAATCTTGATAAACCGTTATCTTCGTTAATTTTTTTATCTGACATTATTTTTTCCCTTTCGCAATATAACTTGTAAGTTTAACTTTAGGTGTTTCTGTTTCTTTGCTTTCAGATAACCCTGTTACAACTTCAACGTTTGCACGTTCTTTACTTGCTTTTTCTAATTTAGCTAGAAAACTTTTTTTAGACTCTTCGCTGTGTACCACATCTTTAATATCTGATTCTTCTGATTTATCATATGGTTGTCCCATTACTGGTGCATAATCTTCTGGTTTAGCTTTTGCTTTTTCAATTTCTCTTTGTTGTTCTTGATACAAAGGATCACTTTCTGATTGTACAACTACTGACTCATATGGTAAACCCATATAGTCTGATAAATGTCTTGATAGTGTTTGGTATGACACAGGCATACTTGTTGTTACTTCAATAATTGTAACTTCTGTATTAGTTACATTTGCTGGAAAATCTAATGGATGTTCTTGCATAATAGTTTTTTTAGGTGCTGACATTTTTACAACATTGTATTTTGACAATGCTTGTTCCATTGCACTTAAATGGTCATCTTCAAGTACACCCGCTATTTTTACTTTAAAAGTATACTCTTTTACTGCTTCTGCAAGATAGTCTTTAAACGTTTTCATAATATAATATCCTATAGTTTTATTTATCTTTTTTATCGTTATCCGTATTATCTTGAACTTTGTCTATAATTTGCTTTAAAAGTTGGTTTCTTTCACCAACAATGTAGCCTTCTCCTTCAACAATATCCCCTGAATTTGAGTCATTTCCCGACATTTGATCAATACGTTGTTTCTTTAATTGTAACTCTACCATACGCAATTTTTTTTCTAATTTTGCATTTTTAGCCTCTACAGCATTTTTAAGCATACTAGATGCTACTTCAAATAACTTACCAGAATGACGTACTTCTACATTCATTCCTAGATCCATTAAATCTTTGTATGATTTCATTGCCTCTTGTGAATATGTGTCCATGTCTACATCTTCTGCATCCAATCCTGATACTTGCGGTAATGCTCTATCAATCTTTTCTGCTGTTGAAAGTGCTTTTATAATAGACTGTGGATTGCTTTCGCTACTCTCTCCGCTTTCGCTTTCGCTTTGCTCACTAACTTCCTGCTGAATTTCTTCTTGTCTTTCTTCAGTTTTTGAGTCTTCTGTTTCGCTGACAGTTTCTTGCTCATCGTTTTTCTCCTTGGCTTTTTTAATTACCTCTTCCATTGGAGGTAAATCAAATTCTTTTTCTAAATTTTTTGTCATTTTTTATATCACCTATTAACTACGTATATTATTTATCTACCTTTTGGCTTCATTTTATATATAGAATCTTCATTTAATATACGGAAACGTATGCCTTTGCGTTTACTCCATTCTCCAGCCGCTTTCCATTTTGCTCTATTAAGTGCAATAGTGGCTCTGTCTCTTGCAGTTTTTGCCGCTTCTTGAATTGTTTGTGCTCTTGGTTTTACTTCAATTAGTTCACTAAAACGTCTACCATTCTTGTTAAGATATGTAATTAAAAAGTCTGGAACGTATACTGTATACTTTCCAGTAAAAGGATTACGGTACGGTATTTTTAATGGTTCACTGGACCAAGCAATTATATTAGGATGCTCATCACAAAAACGCATAAATGAAAATTCCCATCCAGATCTATATCTTGGAGTTTTTGTTCCAACATACTTGTTTGGATTTTTTAACGTATAATAACCTGATTGAAACTTTGGCATAACATTACTATTTAACCTCTAAGCCGTGCTGTATCCTGCTTAAAACAGGAATAACGGCTGGATTTAACTTGATTATTCATTACTATTGGATTTTTTGACGTTTGTCATTATTGTTCCAGTATTTGCGGCTTCAATTATATCTTTGGCTATAAAATGGCTACAACTTTGGGTACATTTATCTATAGTAAATTTATCATATTTTGGATTCATAAGAAGATTTAGCCTTCTGTATACTTTAGATTTCATAACTTCATGCATTGTGTTTTTTGAAGTTATTGTAATTTCTTCTTTCCAGTGTTTACCTATTTTTGATAACCAATCATATAAAAAATATTGTTGAGCAAAGTCACTATTTAAATAAGCCTTGTCATGTGAAGATTTTTCAGTTCCATATTGTGATAAAAACTTATTCATATCGCTACTCCAACAGCACGGCCATACTGTTCCATCACTCATAACTTGTAAAGATTTATTTAATTGCCAAGGACAAATATGTTGCCTACCAGTTTTTGTGTTTTTTACATTGTTTATTTCATTTCTAAAATGTTCTTGTGTATTAAAAAGTAATTCAAAACTTTTTTCAATAGAAGCATTTTTATTCTTTTGAATGTCTTTTACTTTATCTTTATCTGATAAAATTCCTTTATGTGTTATTTTATTTTCTTTAAAATCATCTATCTTACTATTTGTTATTTCATTGCTGTTTGAATATGGAGTAGCTAATTCAAATTCATTAAATTTATAATCTATAGACATTAGCTTTGCTTCATCTTGCTGATGTCTATTAAAATCAAAATCTAACCATCTCCATTTGTGTCTATCTGGTGAATACTCTTTAAGCATTTCAAATCGTCTTTGAATTATTTTCCATGATGCTCCACGCCTATAAGTTGAACATTCGTCATACAATCCATCAACTCCTGCTATAATGGTAATCCGTTTAGAAAGTTGTATTAATTTTAAAAATGTTTCATCTGTTCCATTAGATAAGTTTGTATGTAAAAGTATTTTAACGTTAGGAAGTAAATCTAATATTTTTTCTACAATCTCATATAAATTTGGATGAGAAAAGCAATCCCCAATATCACCATCAAACTTAATACGTTCTAAGTTTTTTAAATTTTTAAATATTGGTTCAATTAATTCTAAAGAAATATGTTGCTGATGATCTAAAACTATTTTTTTAGGTAGCCCAGTATGACTATCTGTTCTTGAACAACCTATACATCTTAAATTACAATAACTAGTTGGCTCAAATTGAATTATTTTAATTTCATTTGGGTTTATATAATACTCAGAAGATTTCCAATTAATATGCATACTACTACTTATCGTATGCTAATATGCTATCATTCTTGAAACGTGATTTGGTACTTGTGAAGTTGTATCAATTGATCCTACTTGACTTGTAATAGGTCTATAGTGATTTAATAATGTAGTTCCTAAATTAGTGAACTTAATTGGATCATTTGTACTTTCAAATAATTGATCAACTGTTAGATTTAAAGTTTTTATAGAATCAATAACCAAAAGTGCGTATGCTTTTGCTAATTGTTTTGACTCAACTTGTTTTTCAAATATTCCATATATGTAATCGTATTTGGCAGGACTAACTTGTCTTTGTTCACCACCGTATGTGTTTAGTATCTTAGTAGTTAGGTCTTGAACTGACAATGTGTTTTCTGAATTTAATAATTGATTCATTAAATTTCCAAACAGAGATGTAATCTGAGTTTCTCCACCTACTCTTGCAATCATATTTGTACTATCTTGTGCCATTATCTATAACTTGCTCCACCACCAGTGTTTGGATTTGATCCTGTTCCACCTCTTATTGCATTTCCACTACTGTCTTTTATTACTCTACCTTTTGAATCTTTAACATAACCTTTTTTAGGTTTAACATAATTTGGAGAATCTGGATTATATTTTCCACCACTGTTTGGCCAATTAGAAAACATACTACCTGTTGACGATGACCCTGTTCCAAAACTTGATCCAACACTTTTAGCACCATTGTATACTTTGTTTGAAATTGCACTTATACTATCAGTAATTGGTTGACCTCCCATTATACTTCCAAAGACTGATGACCCACCTTTAGTATTAACAGCACCAACATCACCTCTTGCATCACTACCTGTTACAGTAGTTCCTGAGCCAGCTGACTCGGCACTTAAAGGATCTTGCACTCCTGTTTCACCTGTCATTTTTGTCATATACGAATCATCTTTTATTGACCCTTCACCATCATTTGTTACACTACTAAAATCTTCTGTTGCTGGTGTTTCTGGCATTTCTGCTGTTTGAAATAATTCTTTTAAGTCAATATTACTGTCTTGTAATTCATCTATTGGATGATTGATTGTTTCATATAAAACAGTTTCATATGCAAACTGCATACCCATTTCAATTGGTCCACTTGACTCATACGTAAAGTTATCATGATCCATTGCTGTAATTTTTGGATTTACATATCTTATCAAAGTAAATTTTCTACCGTGAACTAGATATAAATCTAAACTTTTAATTAAACCATCTCTTTGATCATAACCATGAGCAATGTCAACACCATAGTTATTATCTTTCATAAAAACATCTTCTCCAGATACTATTGTTCTTTGATATGGAGCGGCAATGTTTTCAACATTACCAAGTCCTTGATACTTCCAACTTTTATTTCTACCATCTCTTACATGATGTTCGTACAAATATTTCCAAAGATTCATTGCGGCACTATTCATAGTGTCATAAAATCTTACATTAATTGGATCATATTCTACACGTCTATATACATTTCTTTTTCTGTTGTATTGGTTAAGAACATCCATTGCCATAGTTACTTTTGGACCGTCAATTGATTTAATGTTCCATATTAAACTTTTTTTCAAATCGCCAATAACTTTGTTTCTTGAAATTCTTTCACCTTCTTTATATGCATCTGATGTTGTATCATTTACTGCGAAGCCGGCATCTGCACCATTGTATTGATCTGGTGCCATGTTTCTCTCTACTTGAGCATCAATTTGATTTTGAAATATAGTATTAAATGCATCATCAGAATTAAATCTAAATGTTGCAACGTACTGAAACTTTTGTCTAGGTAACCCAGACATAAATGCTGTTGGATTTGCTTTTAATGAATAATTTTCTTGTGCTCTTGATGGACCTCTCAATGTAGGATCAATTGTATCAGCTGTCTTTCTACCTTCGCCTGGAGATTTATCTCCATCTCCTTGTACAGCATCATCAGTTGCTTCTCCGTCAGCATTTTCACCAGCCGCCGCAATTGCGTCTTCGTTTTGCTGTTCCATTGTTTTTGCTAAAGATTCATCGCCGCCTGCTCTTACGGCTTCAATTTCTGCTTCAGTGAATACAGATTGGTTTGTATCCATTGAAGAAAAATATTTTTTCTGTTCTGGAGTTACTTTGTCAGCACCTGAGGTTGAATTGTTTTTAGATACTTTAGCGGCATCTGATGATCCAGTTTTAATTGGATTACCACTACTGTCTAATATTGGTTTACCACTGCTATCAACTACGTTACCCATAATATTTAATTCCCTCGTTCTAAATGAACAAAGGAAGCTGACGAATTAATTATAGTATACTTCGCCGCTTCCAATGTTTGACAAATCTCTGTCATTTGACTCTCCTCTATACTAAAGTTATACTGTTATTATAGACTAGTCTGTCCAGGGAATGATAGTGGGAATTGTGGGAAAATCTCACTTCCACCAGCACCTTTATGGATAGCATTGTCATATCTCATTGTCATTATAACTTGTACAGGTTCAGATACTGCGTAATCGCCATCTGAGTAGTCAACGTTCTGTAAGAAACAACCTTCTAAATCCCATTGTTCTAGTTCAGCATCATTAGTACCATCTAAGATTTCAACTTTAGATGTAAATTTGTATTGACCGCCACTAACTGGACCAGTTTGTTCAAAGTGATTCATTTGCTTTTGAACTTGCTGACCAACTAATCTTGAAATACTGTTGTTGATGTCATCCCTAATTGTAATTGTGATTGGTTCCCAAGTGTGTTTACCCATTAGGTATGCTACTGAGTTATACACGTGGATAGGCACTTCTTCATGTGTTACTTTTGGTCTTGTAATGTTCATTACCTGTTGAGTCATATCAATAGGGTTAGAACCTAAGTTACCAAAGCCTGTAAAACGTACTCTAAAACGATATTTAAGTTTAGGTTGTAAAATACCACCTCTACCTGTAGCACCGTCTATTGGTACGCCAAATTTATTTAATGTAGCCATTGTAATCTCTCCTTACAAATTTAATTTGTATTACAAGTATTTATGCTATTATAGGAAAATTTAGGAAAAAGTTTGAAGTTAAAGGGTAAAAAAAAGGCTACTATATCTCTATAGTAGCCTTTTTATGTGTATTTTGTCTATTAACTGTAGCTTAATGACTCACCAGTGTTCTTTATTCTAACCGGAATGTATATAAATTCTGCCGCTTTCGCTGGTTGAATTGCTATATCCACCCACAATTGATTTGAATCAATACGTGTTGCTGTGTTGTTAGTATCATCACATACAACTAAGAAGTCATATAATGCTCTCTTAGAAGATAAGTCAGATAAGAATCTTTCAAAAGTATCAGTTACTTGATCTCTTGTCATTCTGTCATTTAATTCAAACAAGAATGGTTTAGCCAATGCATCAAATTGATATCTTAAGTAACAAATTAATCTTGCTACGTTAACTCTATCTAATGCTGAAGAAGTATTATGTAATGTTTTTTGACCAAACACTACTAAACCTCTATTTGGCATATAAGCAATCGGATTAACTTTTGCTGAGTATAATGAATCTCTTGATCCTGAGCTTAATACAACTGAATTGTATTCACCTGTGTCTGAATCAATATAACCAACTGATGTTGCATTTGATACTGTACCTCTTTGATAACCTGCTGGAGCAAACCATTGGTATGCCGCTTGATCATTAAAAGCAATAGTTCTTAGTGCAATATGCGAAGCTGGAACAACAACGTTGTTACCTGCTAAATCAGTTGTTAATGCTGATGGATAGTAAACAGCTGAATATGTTGATGCTGATACTAAACCGTCTTCACCGTTTTCAGTTGCGTTTGCTGAATTAGACATCCAGTTAGATACTTCTGATGCTGATTTTAATCTAAACGGAGCGTCAAGAATAATAAATGCTGTTTCTTTTTTCGCTGTGTTTAGTGCAATCGCTTCATCATAAGTTTCTGGATAACCAGGACAAGCAATCAAGTTAAAGTTTCTTGATTCTGCTCTGATTTCATCATTTGAGCTAAACGCACTTTGAAGAGATGTTACTACAACTTTTCTTTGTGCTTTTCTACCCATGTATGCTGAACCATCTGCTTTCATGCCTGCCGCGTTAGTCCAAGTAGCTCCCATTGCCGTACCATTTGGTGCAGTATATGAGCTATTATATTTTTTAACATTGTAACCACTAACTCTAGTGTTGAACAATAACATTCCGCTTGGATAAGCCGCTGGATCTGGAGCATCTGCGTCAAATGATGCGTATGCTGACCCCCAACCTACTGCCGCGTCTGTTGTACCTGCTGGATTACCAACTGCGTCTGCAAAAACAATACCTGATGCTGAAGATTGATCAGTGTTATCTATTAATACGTATTTTGAACCATCGTGTCTGTAAATTTTTGGATATGATTCTAACTCGTTTGAGTCAATCCAAATATCACCTGATGCTAAAGACGTGCCATCTGCCGCTTTAGTAGGTTCTGTAGATACCATTTGCAAGTCCTTGATGCCGCCAGAAGCAACTGAACCTGTTGTAAATGCATTCTTACTGTTTGCGTATGCGTGCCATTTCATTGTACCACTGTCATTTACAGCAACATACATATCTGCTGAAATGTTTGTGTCGTACCATGTTGTGCCATCTGTAGCCGTTTGTGTTGGCGCTGATGCACTTGCTTCATATGATAAATCTGTCCATAAAGACGTCATGTACCATGAAGTTGCACCTGATGACATATTGTCTGTAAAGCCTAAGTTAGCAGTTGTTGTTGCCGCTTTGTTAGAACCTGCCGCTGAAGAATCTTCAACCCAAATTGCTTTACCGTTTGTTCTAGTTAATGTTAAGAACTGTTTAGTTCCTGTAGAGTTATCAATTGATGCAACTACTGTTAATCCTGCTAATGTAGAATTGTTGTTAATACCTGCTACTATTTCTGCAAGAGTAACTCTTGTACCTGCCGAACCCGCTGTTGCGATTTCAACTTCAGTTCCACAAATTTTTACTTTAACGTGTGTGTCAGTACCAGCTAATGTATAATCACCTGCTGTAACTGTGAAGTCTTTAGTACCAGTTGTTACTGTTGAAGTTCCTGATGCTCTTTTTCTAACTGTCCATTGTATTTCTGGAGAAACGTTATTTGCTTTTTGTGAAAAAGCTGTTGCTCCAATATCACCTTTGTCCCAAACTGAATCATCTTCATCATCAAATAATGTATATAAACTACCTGATGCTGTTGTTGATGTAACTGCGTTATCATCATCTGCGTGTAATGGTGATGATAATGTTGCCCAAGTTGATGTTGAACCTGTCCAATATTTAACAACAATATTTGCTCCTGAACCAACTGCTGTTGATTTTAACCAAACTGAACCTGCCGCTCCAGCCGTAGGTGCGTCACCTGTGCCTGGTTGAACGTGAGTAGAAACTGCACCTGTTTTTGCTGATGCCCAATCTCCTCCTGGATCAGTTGATGTTGAACCAATTTGATACCAAACACCGCTAATTTTTTCAAATGCTCTAGCTGGTGTAGTTGAAGCTACAACAACGTAATCGCCGTTTGCTCCGTATGTTGATTTTGGATAACCATCTGTTCCAACATTTGATGTTGCTGATGCACTTGGTGTATCTAATAATACTGCTGGTGTAATTTTAGACCAACTAGTGTTGTTAGCACCTGCTGATTTGTACATACCCCAATCAGTTGAAGTTGTGTCTAACCAATATGTACCGTCTGCTGGGTTAGATGTTGGTACTGATGTAGTGCCTGTAAGTCCTGCTAGATCAACTCCAGCTCTTACTACGTAGGCTCTATTTGCAATACCTAAGTAACTGTATGCGGCTAATAAGCCGTATTCATTTCTTTCATCACCTGGTAGCATTGTAGCCCCAGCTGAATAAAAATTTGGTGTACCAAAGGTAGATATCAATTCTCTCTGTGAACCAATTAAGTATGGTTTACCGACGTTTGCTGTTGTAGTACCTGCCGCTGTACCATTTGTAGTACTTGGATCTGCTTTGTCTTGAGCAGTTGCAACTACAAATAGAGGGATAGTACCTGTTCCAGCACCGGCGTAAAACGACTCATCGGTTACGGAAACTGATATACCTGGTGAAACTAAATCTGGCATAATAATCTCTCCTTAAAATTCTTTTCAATATAGCATTGAATTTGCCTGTATTCTATATACAATATTTATGTGATGATGGCCTAAAAAGGGTGGTTTATACACCAATAAAATTCCCTTTAAAAGGGCAGTAAATACATATATGACAGATAATAGACCATTATGTAGTAAGTGTAAGTCTAAACCAGCCGCCTTTAACTATAAAAAAGGTTCTAAGACGTATTATAGAAAGATGTGTGACAAGTGTATACGTTTAGGTAAAGGTAAAGGCATTGGTGGAACTTCCTCTTGGCAGGCTAGTGGCTATAAGAAAAAAATCATATGTGAAAAATGTGGCTTTCATGCTAAACATACAGCACAATTAGATGTGTACCATTTAGATGGAGATTTACGTAATAGCAATTGGAATAATTTAAAAACTATATGTGCTAACTGTCAACGTATTATGTCATTTGAACAATTTAAATGGCGACAAGGTGATTTAATGCCTGACAATTAAAAGTGGGTTGCTTGTTTTTGTCTTTTTGCACCAGTAACACTTTTTAATACTTTCATTACACTATTTACTTTGTCGTGCAATTGCTCTAACGAACCATCATTAGTTACTATAAAATCTACAGGTGCACTTGTATGATCCCATTCAGATTTGTGTATACCAATATCGGCTAGTTGTTGCTCTGCAAACTCATCACCTTGCTGAGCTTCTTCTGCCAATGTTGTCCAATGCGGATCCGGTCCACGTTTTACACGTATTGTGAATCCACCTAAATTTTTAATAAATTGTATTTCATTTCTAAATCTACAATCAGTAACTACAGTTAGTTTTTTACCGCCTGATATGTATCTATTTTCTAAACTGTTTAACCAAATTTCATGATGGAAATGATCTCTAAATAGTTCTGTACCTACTATTTGTAATGCAAGTCTTGGTGTAAAATTTTTAATGTTTAACTTTGATTGCCACCATTGATCTACACATTCTCTAAAATGTCTACTATGATCTGTATCACCTTCTAGTGTTTTTCTGGGCCAATTAAATATGTTTGCTGTTGCATCTTTTAATGGTGCCGCAAACGAATCTGGATTAAAACTATGATTTTCTGTTAAGATATTAGCAACTGTATTTTTACCACTACCAATCCAACCAACTAGTCCAACTATCATTTTACCACCTTAATTTTAATTGTGTTGCAATATCTTCACCATTAACTTTTACGGTTAATTCATCACAACCTGCATTTTCCCAATGCCAGTCTTTTTCATATTTGTAACCAAGCATACCCATATAGTTTGCAACTCTGGCAACTGCATCAACTTCTCTATAGTTGGCATTAAGAGCACCGCCCTCAACACTGGTACCTGTTGACTGTCCTATGTATTCATCTCTTTTGGAAATTTTATCTATATCTAATGTAACTTCAATCATAGTTACTATAGTATCATATTATAATGGATTTGTCAATTGGAATTATCCAATTAAAAATGTAATAGGATCACCACCATCTGAATATTTTTGAATTTCATCTTCTAATCTATCCATAGTAGTCTGTGCTTCTGCTTTTAAATCAGCACCGTTTAAACTAACTCCACCTTGTGCTCCAGGTAATGATGCAAATTTACTTCTGGCCTCACCTAACATCATTTTACATTGTGCAAGTGCATAATCACGTAACCATGGCTTTGCATATGGATCTTTAAGTAAAGTTTCATCTGTTCTAACCATGTAAACTTGTAGTAATAATGTTTCTGAATGTCTTGGCCTTCTTACAATTGTTAATTTTTTAGTAACAGTATCCCAAGTAAAATTAATTTTATTACCAAACAATCTACCTACAGTTTCTTGGTATTGACTAAATGCTTCCCAAGTAGTTAATCCACCAATTCTACCTGCTTGTAAAAAATACAAGTTAGTATATGCTAGTTCAAATGGATCAACATCAATACCTGATTGATTATCAGATCCTAAAGCACGTCTAAATGTTTCTCTAACTTCTATTACTTCGTTTGGTAGTGTATACTCATTAATGTCTTCAATCATAGATAAAAATAGTGTAGACTCTTCATTTGCATTTGACGATCTTTGTCTAAATCTGTCTACTGCTAGATCTACTGCTGTTTCATAGTGTTTTGGATCAAGTTCAACGTCAACCATTCCATCACCCAAAATATTACGAATTTCATCGATAACTTTTGATCTGTTACTTTTGTCTTTAGCCATTTTATATATCCTATATATGTATTTATTGTTTTAGTTAAAAACACGGACCAGTATAGTTTCGCTATTTAAACGTCCTGTAAGCTTCACATCTGTTGCTTTAATTGACTCTAAAGTGTTCTTAAATGCTTGTATACCGCCTGTATGCACACGTTCCAATACTTCAGCTGGTTTACGAAGTGTTTTTTGTATTGATGTATTTGGGTCATAATTAATTATAGATGTTCCTTTTAACGTTAATCCGTGATGTTTATGTGTTGCTTCATATATTCCTAATTTTCTAGTTTTGCTATTATATATTATTAAACCATGAGCTCCTATGATATTAACAGGGTCAACTGACGTTAGTTTCACTTCGTCATCTTTTAATTTATATTTTACTTTTTTAGCTAATTTTTCTTTTGATGGTGGCTTATATTTTCTTGGCTTTCGTGATTTTAATTTATTAATTTTCCATATTTCACAATCTTTAATTACTCGCTCCCACCAAGCAATATGTGTTTGCATTTCTTTTTTAGTATATGATTCAAAACTTTCTACATAATCTTCTTGTAATTCTGTACGTTCATTTCTTGGTATTTCTCTATACTCTAATCCTTTACGCTCTTCATCTAAAACAACATTAATATCTTCTATAATCATTTTCATAAAAGCACCAGGAATGTCGTTTATTGTAAAATAATTATATGCTTTAAACTTTTTTGGATCGCCATTATCTGCCCATACTTTTTCAAATTCATCATGTATGTCGCCCATAATACTAAAAAATCGTGTACGCATACGATCTTGTATTGATGGTTTCTTTGGCTTATCTTTGGCTAGTTCTGGCTCTTTAGCTATTTGTGTTTCTTCTTGTTTTGGCTCTTCTATTACTTTAATTTCAGCTTCAACAGGTTTAGATTCAGCTTTATCACTATCGCTTTGTCGCTTTAAAAACTCAGGAATGTCTAATAAGTCTTGATTTGTCAATTTTTTCTTCTCCATATAGCTATATATACACGATTATACATAATTAGCTTGTTTTGTCAACCAAGTATGGTTTTTAAACAAATAAATACTAATGTAAAAGGATATTAATATGCCACGACTCAGCTTATGGAAACCAGAAAAAGGTAATGATTACAAAATGATAGATCGTGTGATCCGCGAACATTTTAACGTTGGCGGCACTGGTGTATTCATACACAAATACCTTGGTCCTCATGCTCAAGCATCTACTACTGATTCTACACAACCTGATAATTCTGTAGTTAGACCTACTAACATACAAGACTTATTATTTTTAGAAAATAGAGATAGAAAGTATGATCCAGATGTATATGATATGCGTGGAGTATACCAAGTTGCTGATTCAGAATTTGACTTAACACAATTTGGTGCATTTTTATCTAACGATACAATCTTTTTAACTTTCCATCTAAATGATATGGTAAACATATTGGGTAGAAAGTTAATGAGTGGTGATGTATTAGAACTGCCACATCAACGTGAAGACATGATGCTTGATATGGCACGTTTAGAGTTCGCAACAAAAACAGCAAAAAAATTTAGAAAAGGTGAAACTGTAACTGGTGCATCAAGTGGAGCAACTGCAACTGTAGTAAATTATAATCAAGAAGCCAAAGTATTAAGAATGGTTACTGATGGTGTGTTTATTGCAGGTGAAACTGTAACTGGTAGTAAAAGTACTGCCTCTGGTGAAGTGTCAGTATTTTATCCAGAAGGTCCAATGGCAATGAATCGATATTATGTTGTTGAAGATGCCGCTAGAGGATCAGAAGGTTATTCACCAACTTGGTTCCCACATATTTGGAGAGTTAAATGTACTCCAATTACAGATAGTCAAGAATTTTCAGATATACTTGGTACTGGTGAACAAAAAGATGATCTTAAAAATTTAATTTCAACTTATCAATCAGAAATTGATATTTCAGAAGCAATAGTTAATCAAGCACAAACAGATGTTCCTAAAAAAGGAGTTGAAAACAGTCACTTGTATATTAACAAAGCGGATCAATATATACCAGGAAAAGTTTATGCACATTGGCAAACAAACCAAGCATCAATTAAATTATATCAATCAACAGATACAAATTGGCAAACATTTGATTACCTTGTAAGTTCAACTAAACCAACAACTGGTGTTTCAAATGGAACACTTTGGTTAGATACAGCAAATACAAATTGGGGTTTGTATGTTGGCAATGGAACTACTTGGTCTAGTCAAGCAGTTTCTCATGTTGATAACGCAAACATAGATGGACAAACAAAAGCACCTATTTCATCATATGCACCTACAAACGATTATGCTGTTGTAAGTATTGATGGTGCTGTTGGTTCAACATATTACAAAAAAGTTTCAAATGGCTCATGGGTTAAAATTGCAACTGATTCAACCACAACAACACTACTTGGCGTTGACGTTGCTATTAATTCTTCGCAACCTTCAGCAAACACAAATGGCAAAATTTGGTTACAACCAAATACAACAGGTGGATTAAAATTTGCATTTAAACAATATAGTGCAACTATAGATGATTGGGAAACTGTTGATATTGCTTTACATTCAAGTAGAGATTCGGCTAATGATGCATTTGGTTTTGCTACTAAAATTGGTATCCATGCAGGAGATGGTACTCCACCAAATGGTATTGCAATAGCACATACTGGTTCAAGTTTTCCTAATTCATTAAATGATGGTGATTATGTTTTAAGAACAGATTATAATCCAAATAGATTATTTAAAAAAGTAGGTAATAGATTCATTAAAATAGAAGATGATATGCGTGGAACGTACTCTGCGGCTAACAGAATATTAAATACATTTGTTGAAAATGCAAATTCAAATAGCGATAATGCTGACGGCAAGGAACAACAAGGATTAAGTAAGGCAGTTAAGCCTAAAACGGATTAAATGGTATGGCACAATTTTGGTATGATCAACAAATAAGAAGATACTTGTTACAATTTGTACGTATCTTTAATGGCTTTCAAGTAAAAAGTGGACAAAAGAATGCAGGTGGTACTTCATCTGAAGTATATAAAACTGTACCAATGCGTTATGCAGATATGTCTAGATTAGTTGCTCATGTATTACGTGGTAATACTGAAAACGCAATTAATTCAACACCATTTATGACTTGTAATATTGCTAACTTAAATGTAGCAAGAGAACGTAGGCACGATCCAAAATTAGTTTCAGCACAACAAGTTCAAGAGAGAAAATATGATTCTATGAACGACCAGTATACAGCAGAGCTAGGTAATACATATACCGTAGAACGTTATATGCCTGTTCCATATGATTTAACAATTAACGTTGACGTTTGGTGCTCAAACACAGAACAAAAATTACAACTATTAGAACAAGTATTAACATTGTTTAATCCTACAGTTGAATTACAAGCAAATACAAATCCTTTAGATTGGACAAATATAACAGTTGTAGAATTAATTGACATACAATGGTCATCAAGATCAGTTCCACAAGGTGTTGATACACAATTAGATATTGCTACACTAATATTCCAAGTTCCAATTTGGATTAATCCTCCAGCAAAAGTTAAAAAGCAAACTATTATAAATCAAATTATAAACAGAATTCATTTAGATGAATCAATGGACGATTTAGTTTATGATAAAAATATGGCAGACTTTTTTGATCAATTTGGTACACTTGAAGAAATTGTTATTACACCACAAGATGCACAGGTTAGTGTACAAGGTAATACTGTTAGTTTATTAAGTAGCACAGGTGTAAATGAAAACTATGCTTGGAAAGAATTTTTTGAACAATATGGAGAATTCCAAGCAGGTACTAGTAAACTTAAATTAAGAAGATCATCAGACCTAGAAGATTCTACACAAGACATTGTTGGTACTATTGCATATAATCCAACTAATGATAATCAATTAATTTTTACAATTGACTCAGCAACATTACCAACTAATACGCAAACTGCTGTACTAAAAATTATTGATCCTGCAAAAAATCATCCAGGTGACGGTACATTGGCTAATCAAGCCACTGGACAACGTTACTTACTTGTAAGTGATATTCCAGGTGGTACTGCAAACTGGGGTAATGTTAGTGCTTCAGCAAATGACATTTTACAATTCAATGGTACACAATGGGAAGTAAGTTTAGACGTTAGTGTAAATGAGTCAACTGTACAGTATGTTACAAATACTGCTACAGGCTATCAATATAAATGGACTGGTACAGAATGGATTGACACTTATCAAGGTCAATATAAACCAGGTTATTGGATACTAAATTTAACAGGAATTTAGTAATTTTTTTCTACTATAAATACTTGTATGTATGATGCCGTAGGTGCTACTTTTTTAGCACAAGACACAAAAAGAATAATATTTAATTTACGTTCTAATTCAGTTAGTCATTCTGGCAAATGGAGTTTTTGGGGTGGAAAATTAGAAATGGGCGAAACACCTATCCAAGCTCTTAAACGAGAAATAAAAGAGGAAGTAGGATTTGTTCCAGAAATATTAAAAATACAACCACTTGATGTTTATCTAAGTGAAGATGAAAAATTTATGTATCATACTTTTGTTATCATTACTCCAAAAGAATTTACACCAAAAATAAATCACGAATCTACAGCATTTAAATGGTGTACTATTAATAATTTTCCTAAGCCTTTACACCAAGGTGCTAGAAGAACATTGTTTGATAAAAACAATGTTAAAAAATTAAATACAATAGTAAATAGTATTGAATAACTTAAAGGATTACTACATTGTCAAGAATTATTAATTTTGATCAGGCTAAAATAGCACATACTTTCGAACAATTCGAAAAGGATTATCTTATAACTGATTACATATTAGAATATATTATTCCACATTTTCATTTTCAAAGCGATATTGATGACGTTTTAGATTCCTATCCAACTAGTGATCGTGAACGTTATTACAATATTTTACAAAAAATAAAAGATGCTGTTAAAACAATGACCAGTGATCAAAACTTAGATATAAGATACGAGCTTGAAGATGAATATTTTAAATTGTTGCAAAAATTAGAAACGTGCAATGCAGAATGGAAAATACCATCAGTACTAATAAAATATAGAAAAAATATAAATCCAATTAGAGCATTAAAATATGAAATTCAAGAAATAATGGCTATGTATGAAGTTAATGATGAATACTATATTTGGCTTGTTAAACAATTTCATAACGAAGAAAAAATTAATGAAATAGTATTTGCAATTAAAAATGATATGCTTAAACTAAAAGAATTGCAAAAAAAATATTTACGTTCTAAAGAAAAATATTCATACTTTGTATTACCAATGAGCTACTACCATTGTAAAGAAATGGAAGCTGATATGCTTACCTGGATAAAAACTTTTCAAGAGTTTTTAAAATGGGGTGGTGAAGATGATCTTAAAAATCGTTATCTATAAATTACTTACTTTTTGATTGGGTATACTTTACCCCATACGTACTCATCATTTCCTGAATGAGTTATAATAATATCTGTCTTATCTTTATCATCTATAGTTCTTGATAAAAGTTTACCACCTGTTGACTCTTTCTCTGAAAAAATTGTACAAGCACTTGTACAATACTTTATATTATATTTGTCTTTTCTTGGTTCTAATAAACGTTTTAATCGTTTGTAAGATTTAGAATACATTATATCAGCTAATGAATTATTTTGTGAAACTTGTATATTTGATTGCCAATCCTTACCTAACTTCACTGACCAATCTTGTGCTGTATATTGTAACTCAATATTTTGACTGTAATAAAATATCTTTTTACTAACTTTATCAGGATACATTTCAAACAGTTTATTCATATCACTACTCCAACAACACGGCCATACTGTTCCATTACTCATAACTTGTATAGATGTTGCTTGTTGCCATGGACAACTGTGAGTGCGGCCTGTTTTTACAGTATTCATTTTTGTATCTATATTCCTTTTCATCTTTTGATTTTCTTTTTTAGCAAAAAATTCATCATATGTAATATCTGTTTCCGCTTCTTTAAATGTGTGTAATGTTTTAATAGAATCTCGCTGTTGGTATTTTATTCTTTTCTTTCCTTTTTCAGTACGTTCTTTATTTTCAAATTCTAAAATCATTTCATTTACTGTGTTGTTACTTTCACCGTATGGTGGAGAAATTAGCATACTATGAAATTTATACTTTTTAGATAATTCAATTGCTTCTTTTTGTTGATGTCTATTAAAATCAAAATCTAACATTTTCCAATGATGTCTATTTGGAGCATGATCCTTAATCATTTTAAACCTTTTTTCAAGTGTTTTCCATGATGATCCTCGTCTGTATGTTGAACAATTATCTCTTAATCCATCTACTCCAGCAACAATATTAACATTAGGATGTTGTATTACTTTTAAAAATGTTTCATCTTTGCCACCGCCCATATTTGTATGTAAGTTTATATTAATTTTAGGATGTAGTTTAACTATTATTTCTATTATTTTATCTAGTTGTGGATGCATTAAACAGTCACCAATATCTCCATCAAATTTAACATTTTTTAAATTTGGTAAGTTTTTAAATATTGGTTCAATTAAGTCTAATGAAATGTGCTGTTGGTGTTTTAAAACTATTTTTGTAGGTAATAGTGTATCATAACTAGTTCTAGAACAAGTTACACATTGTAAATTACAATGACTAGATGGTTCAAATTGAATTAGTGTTATATCTTTAGGATCAATATATGGTTCGGTAATTTTTGTAAAAGCAACCATTGTGTTTTACACAACAACGTTTATTATCTTAACTCCAGTGTCGTTGCTTTCCTCTAATGATTTACCAATTATACACCAAGCTGGTGGGTTTGCACTTTCAGGTGCTAGTGCTGTTGCTGTTCCACTTCTTGCATTTGTTACAAGTATGTCACCTTTTTTAACTGCACCTTCTACTTTACAAGGAACTTTACCACGTAAAGCAACTGCTACACCATCTGCATCTTTATTCATTAAGTATGCTGGATTAGTTGATACTACTCCTGCTACTCTATGGTCTGCTAATATTGTTGTTGTAGTAACTTCTTTATCTCCACCAAACACAACTACTGTACCTGGTTCATAATTTGAATCTGATTCGTAAATCTCTGCCAAGTCAGCGTAACGTGCCGCTGTTGCTGTAAGTGTTGCAACGTCGGCTTCAATATTTGCCATATCTGTTAAAGTAATTTGTCCTGTTTCTGTACCGTTTGCCGCTGTATAACCAAATCTAAATTTGTCTTCTGATTCATCCCAAATCATTGCAACGTTATCACCTTTTGCTCCTGCTTCATCGGCACTACCACGCCACATAACAAAACCAATATCGTTAGTATTGTTTGTTGGATCAGAATCCCATTTGTTTAATGAAATTAATTGATCTTCAACTGTCATATTTTGTACATCTAATGTTGTTGCTGTACCAGTAACAGTTAAGTCACCATTTACTACTACTGCTCTACCTGATGCTGGAGTAATTGCAATATCATTTGAACCTGTTGAAATAATTGAATGTGTTTGTACATCTAAATTTCCGCCAAGTTGTGGAGTAGTATCTTCAACTATGTCAACAATACCATCTTCATAATTGTCGTCTGCTACTACCCAAGCACTACCATTGTATTTTAAAATTTTGTTTGTTGCAACACCGGCTGTACTAACATCAGATAATTCATTTAATGACATTAAACCAGTTGCATCTGAATTTACCCATTTACTACCATTGTATTTTAAAATTTGATTTGTACTTGCACTTGCAAAACTAAAGTCATTAGCATTAACCCAGGCACTACCATTCCATTTTAAATAGTCTCCTGATGCTTTTCCTGAAATAGTTGTATCTGCTAATTCATCAATTGTATCAATTAAATTAGCTCTAAATTCTGTTGCTGAAAAATCAATATCAGATAAACCAATTGATGTAATTGTTCCTGATTGTGATTTCATTACAATTTGATAATCAACAGCACCGTTGTTACCCATTGATGATTCATCACCAATTGTAAATGTAAACACGTTGCTACCATACCCAGTTGTTTCACCTTCGTAAATTGTTCCTGGAGATCCAGCGCCACCAAATGTAGAAGCATAACCAGATGACAATGCATCTCCTTGTACTGCTTTTATTACAGCAAATTTGTTTGCTGAAAGATTTGGATTTACTATACCAATATCAACTGTAAATGTTAATTGTACTTTTGAACTAGTGTTAACTCCAGTTAAATTTTTAGTTGCTACTACACCATTTGCGGCGTATGTTGTTCCTAATGAATTAATTGTTTTTGATGCAACTTTTGTAATTGAATAATTTGCTACTGCAACTGCTGGTGCTCTCCATATAAATGAAGTTGATGAATGATCATATACTAATGCTTTGTTGTCATCACTTGCTGAAACTGTTGCTACATTTGATAATGCTGTTAAACTTGCCGCGGCAATACGTGCATCTGCTCTTGCATTTGTAAAGTAAAGATTACTTGAACCTTCTGTTAACGTATCTGTATTTGAGTGTCCAGGATCTCCTGGTACCCAAGCACTACCACTCCATTTTAAAGTTTTATTTGTTGCTATACCTGTTGTATCAACATCAGATAATGTATTAATAGATGCCGCCGCTATTCTGGCATCAGCTCTTGCGTTTGTGTAATATAAATTAGATCCTTCAGATAAATCTGCTGTTGATTTTGCACTAAAGCCTGCATTTACTCTTGCATCTGCTCTTGCATCTGTATAATATAAATTTGTTGCTTCTGGAATATCTGCTGTTGATACTTGGTTTGAACCTGTACCAAAATCAATCATTGTATCTTTGACTGAATCTGCCGCTAAACTAATTGTGCCTGAAATTGTACCTGTTGTTGTTATGTTTTTATTGCCTAAATCCCAACCACTTGTTTTATAAAC